>Ga0302126_10001502_pt1 | contig 13827 bp, 4 predicted proteins | sample CB4_20m_MG_FD_203108 | JGI IMG/M metagenome (GOLD analysis project Ga0302126, IMG submission 203108) | Marine microbial communities from Western Arctic Ocean, Canada - CB4_20m | ecosystem: Environmental > Aquatic > Marine > Oceanic | place: Canada: Western Arctic Ocean | collected 2017-09-24 | reverse complement strand
AAACCAATTAAACACGCATGCGACGTGCGACGACGACGAAAACGTGGTCGCTTAAGAAAGCTCGGACAAGAGATCATCGCGTTTACTACGGAAAGTTTTCGCAATCCTGACGGATCCGATCTCGCGAAAAATAGTTTCAAATTCGACTAAAGAAAAAAAAGAAGCGAGCGAGAACGAACGCGATGAAGAAGAAGACGAAGACTGACCTTCCTTGTCCTGGATCTTCGCCTTGACGTTATCGATCGTGTCCGAAGACTCGACTTCGAGCGTGATCGTTTTACCAGTGAGTGTTTTCACGAATATCTGCATTTTATTCGTTCGATGAAAGCGGTTTCTTTAATGGCGAGGGGATTGACTGACGTCTGCAGTTTTTGTTTTCGTTTTGTGAGTTAGTACGCGTTTTTAGCGAAAAATGGCCATTCCGTAAATGGAAACGACCATCTCAAGAAGAGAGCATTTGAGGCACGCATCATGCACTCAGAAAAGGCCTCGTTGGAACGAAAAAAAAACGCAAAAAAAAAAAAGAAGAGATCTCGCGGTCAACGACCTTGCCGAGGACGGACGAGAAAAAAAGAAGCGTTTAAAGGTAAACGTGATCTCCTCGATTGCTCGATGGATGATTGAAGAAGACGAGGCGAACTTCGTTCGTTTTTGTTATTTCCTCTACTCTTACTCTCTCTCTGTGCTGTTCAGTACTACTCGGTCAACGAAAGAAAACGAGAAAAAAAGAAGCGCAATAAGGAAAGTGTAAAGGTAAACGTGATCTCCTCGATTAGGCACGCTCGCTCGCTCGCTCGCTCGATGATTGAAAGAAGACGAGACGAACTTTTTTGTTCGTTCTTGTTATTTCCTCTGGCGCTTTCACTCTCTCTCGCTCGCTCTGACGATCTTTCTCACGTTTTCGAGAGCGATCACGTTTTAAGCGTAACGCCTTTAATTCGCACGTCTGTTGAAGCCCTTCAAGTCATCGTCCTCGTTGTTTAAAAGTCACGACTTATTTCAGAACTCTCAACTCGCTCGCGATAAATTGAAATGTTCAGGAACGTGACCGCGATAACAATACTCAAGAACACGACCAAGGAGATCATAAACATCCAAAGAAGGCTCGCGTCGAAGAAGGCCGGTGGATCCAGTGCGAACGGACGCGATTCGAATCCAAAGTTCCTAGGGATCAAAAGGTTCGGTGGCGAATTAGTGAGGCCGGGGAACATAATAGCGCGACAACGCGGGACGAAGTGGCACGCTGGGGAAAACTGTGGGATAGGGACCGATCATACGTTGTTCGCGTTAGTGGACGGGTTCGTTAAGTTTACGAAGAATAAAGTGAAAGATCGTACGATCGTGAACGTATCGGCGTTGAAAGAAAGCGATATTGAATACTTGCGGAAGCGTGGGAAGTTGCAACATTTAGGACAATAAAGCGCTCGCGAAAGGTTTATTGTAAAGAGAAGTATATCGTAAACGAACGCGTAAGAAAAGTTGAAATCGGAAGATATTTGAAGTAGTATTTGCGCTTATATAATAATAGTAACATATAATAATAATAATAATAATAACAATAATAGTAAGAATGTTTAAGAACTTAGGGGCGAAGTTCACGCAGATCATGAAAAAGCCTATCGATGATGTGCCTGTTGATTTTTGGGACATATCGAAGGCGGAGAAACATGGATGGTTAGAGAAACAGGGCGCAGTAGTAAAAACTTGGAGGAAACGCTACTTCATAATGAAGCAAGGGAAGCTTTTCTGGTTCTTGGATGAACACGTGACTATGCAAACAAAAACGAGAGGCGTAATTGACTGCGCGAATAATTGCGTGTCAGTCAAAGGCGCGGAGGATTTTACGAACGAGCAGAATTCTTTTGAGATTTCGCAAAAGACTGGAGAAATATTCTATTTCATTTGTCCTTCGAAGAAAGAGAAGGAGGAATGGATTAATCGAATCGGGAGAGCGATTGTCTTAGGAAAGAAAAATCAACAGCAACAACAACAACAAAGAAGTGGTTTTTAGTATTACTTACAGTTCTTGTAATAGTAGCAAAAGCAGCAGTACAACGCCTACGTGTTAAACGACCAAAACCTTCTTCTTCTTACTCCTTCGTTCTTCTCCTTCTACTAAACACTATTCTTTTCAAATTGTCTATATATGAATTCGACATCTTGCCTAAACGCTTCGACATCAAATTTTTCATACAGGCGCTTTAATACTTGCAACAATTCTTCACAGTTACCGCGTTCTCTTACAGCCGTAAATATGTTATTTGCGACGATTTTATGTCGATCAGAAATGACGTCAACGTCCTCGGTATCGTCCTCGTCATCTCTACCAGAAAGAGTACCGCTTTTACCTTGAAATACTCTTTTCAAGCGTCGAATGATATCCCATAGCAAGTTTGGGTACAACTTACTATTATCTGCTTGTTGAAATAAGTGAGAAATCCCAAACGACGCCGTTTCAATTGCCACTCCGTTGCTTTTATCAAAACCATTCATGATGAGTTGCGTTCGTTGTGCTTGCAAATCGTCGGCAATTTCCAAAAATTTAAACAACATTTTATTCACACGCCTATATTGTTCCAATTTCTCTTTAGAAGGAGTGTTACGGCCACAATCCGTGAACATGGTATAAAAGCGAAAGAGTTCTTGCAGCACTTTGTTTGTAATATCGATGCTGTTCAGTTGAGCGTGTAAGAGAATGTCCAAGGCGTTCGTGTTCATACCATCATCTAAAACGCACGCATCCTCAAACGACTCGATATTGATTTTAAAAGCTTCCGTAATTTCCAACGACGCTCGCGTAACGTCTTCACCACCAACGTTCGATCTACGCGACGGTGGGGGTGATCCATCATCACTAAAATGGATTTGCTCGAAGAATCTTTTCAGATTTGTCAACAGTAAATGCTGCTCCTGTTGATTCTCTTGAGTATAAGGTTGCAAACGAGTGCCCACAAATCTCCAAATTAATCCAGGGACGATGCTCATGTGATGAACGAAAACATGAACTAACGCGAGACGGCCACTCTTCTTATCGTCATCCGTAGTCGCTTTTGAGTGTTGATCTACAGCAAATGCTGTTAAAAAAAGAAATACGAGATTTGCTATTTGACGTCCGTAGCAACTCGAAATGAAGTCCTTTCTTTTTCTGTCTAATTTTAGTTTATTAGATTTAGTGAATTTGTTGTTCTCGGCCGTAATACCATCCATCATTTCTTTAAAATTAGCCTCGGTATCGGCACACTGTCTGAAAAAATACGCGCATGTATCAATTAACCCGTAAGCCGCCCATGCTTCTGGATGTTCTATTTCAGAAATTTCTCCCGGCAAGGATTGAAAATCTTGATTTTTCTTCTGTTCGAGCAATCTGTGACACAAACGAGCTTTATCGTTGCTAAGGGTAAACTTTAGACAATTGCTTAAACACTTGAATAAACAATCACGGATTTGAACGTGTTCGCATCGCGTCAGCGCCGCTATAAGATCAACTTTGTATTTATCAGCGATTCGCATAAACTCGAGTCTGGCCACGGAAGATTTTGATGACAGTTTTTGCAAACCTGTGCTCCACTCCGCGCTTTCTTTTTCATCAGAATTTTGCAATCGAGAATCCGCTCGAGCGTATACTCTGATGTAAAAATGAAAAACAAATCGAGCGCATTTTGCACCGCGACTGATGGATTCTGCGTCGTGCTCTTCGTCCGGTTGTTTCTGACCGTCGCCATCTGCATCGGATGAGCTCGCGCGAACTGCCGATTGCGAGACGCGCGAAGTTTTCCTGGTTCCAATAACCGCTTGCTTTGGAGCACCATTGCTCTTAGTTTCAATAGCCGACGTGAGGAGTTGCTCCGCCATATTTAATTGCTCCAATGCAAATTGGAAATAATTTTGCTCAAAGAGATTCGCACGATACGTTGCGGAGAGATTTTCTTTCTCAACCATTAAAGCAATTTCCGGATTCATATTCAAGCTAACACTTTGATGAGATTCTTTAGGTACATCTACCATTTGCGAGTCGTACTCTTCAGCTTTCTTATTTTTCTTTTCATAGAACAGAATGTACGCAGAATTTGGTTTTTCATAATTGATAACTTGCGATTCCTCACCATAATTATTAGTTCTCTGAGATTGCGATCCACCAAAACAGTCATCTTCTAAACGCCTCGGATCGTATTGTTCAACTGATGTATCATCGTAACGTCGCCACGTTCCGAGATCGTCATCGTCTCCGGTAAGTTCTCCCGTGCTCTCGTCACGATCACGAATAAAAGAATAATAATGTCCCGCAAAAGCAGTACCAGAATGAACAATCACGCCGGAGAGCATATATTCGCGCTTTTCGTCGTCTGCCTTGTTATTTTCGTTACCGTCTCCTGATTCACCGTTATTATTAGCGATGTTGTGCAAATTACGCATGGATTTTCGTGACACGTTCTTTAAAAGACCAGGTGTGCTTGGTCTCGATGGACCGTTTGCATCATCTTCCGAAGCATCTAATCGCTCCATCTGATCAGCTTTTTCTAGCGCCTCTTCTGTGTATGGGTACATATCTAAAGTCTTTGGAAAACTGTAATAGTCTTTAACTTTATTCCTTTGATCCATAGCGTAATCATACTCGAGTCTTTTAATATGCAAGCAGAGCGTCTCAGGCAACGTTCGCATGCAAACTCGCTTCGTTGCATCCACGAGCTTCCCGCATTCAGAACACTCCCATTTGTTATCAGCATCCATGAGTTCACCTGCTGTTACTATCGACAAAGAATCTTCAACGCACGCTTTATACTTGCCACCGACGTCGAGTGAAATTTGAGTAAAATCTTCTTCGCGTTCACTCCGGTGCTTTGGACAGTTTTTACAGATGATTTGGTTGACCATCTTAAATCCTAATACCCCTTCAATCGCACCTTTAATCTTTGGTAATTCCGTCTCAGCTTCGTTCGTCTTATTTTCTTCTTCCTCCTTGTTTGTGATGTCCAATTCCTCTTTGATTGCTTTAACGTAGTGTGAATCTATTTGTTCTTGAAACCTCGTAAAAAAGACCAAAGCGTCTTCGTGTTCTCTCACATTCACTGGTTCTCCATCCCAGTCCTTGAAGGCGTGCCATATTCCGTCTGGTTCAAAATAATTCGCCACAGAAGAGCCTTTCAACATTGCAAACATCTTTTGCGTTTGGTAAAAGAGGGATTCGTCTCGCTCTGCTTCAGGAACCTTCGAGTCGATGGCCAAAATTTTATCGCGAATTCCTGGCTGCGCAAAGAGCTGCTGAAATAGCGCGTTCATATAACACGTCGCTCCTGCGTTGACGAGACCAATTTTTGCACTTACATTCGCGGGTAAAGGATGACCTCGGCTGCTAACGTGACGCTTAATCTCTTCATGCGGTTCAACGTTCCAATCTAAAGTCTCAAATACATCGAGCTCCTCCGTTTCTAAATCCAACATTTCGCACGCATCCCTGTTTTCTTCATTCATTTGGTCAAATAAATGTAATCTATAAAGAGCGCCTAAAGTTAAAGCCATCGCACCCTCTGACTTTTTGCAAATGCAAGTAAGAATCTTAAACGCATGTTGACGTCGATTTACGTCACCAAAAAGTGGAGTGAACTTCGTCGAGAGTTGACATTTTCCAGCGTCGAGCAGCTCTCTCGAATCCGGACTGCTCAATAAGATCTTCTTCTCATTACTTTGATTTGCTTGGTTCTTCAAAACTGTTTCGATTTCTGGAAATAAACCTCGTAGAAGAAGAGCTTTTGTTAAAATTATGGCATCTTCTTCGCAAATTGTCAAGATATTATCTGCAAAAACTGCCAAAGTTCCCAATCGCTCCGTCCTTGATTTTTCTTTATCCTCGGATGAATAATTTGCAGCTCTGGGATCTTTCGCGAGTTCAACCAGCCATTTCACTTCCCGTTTAAAAGCACAATCTAGAAATTGAAGCAGTTGCGGATTTTCATCTCTTGCTGGCAAATGCTCTGCGGAAATCTTCCTAAGTAAGAAATATTGATGGGAAGTTTCTGCGTTTTCCTCAGCAACATCCAGGCAGTCTTGGATGGCAACATTGATCGATAACGGAATCACAATACTTTTCTGCTCTCCACCGTCTTCTTCGTCAATGTCATTTTCTTCTTTACTGCGATAAAATTGAAATTTCAGTAACTTAGTATCCATGAGAGTAGAGCGTAACTCAGGATTTACTGTTTTGCAGAGAATCGAACCAAAAAAAGCATCCAAAACGTCCTTAGGTTGCAGTTCAGCAAATGCCGACGCTTGCGATACATTTTTGCATCGCGATGCTGCCAATTCGTTGAATTTAAATGCTAAAACGATCGCATCGTATGCCGCGCGGCTGTCAGATTTAATTTTTGACTTTGAAAAAATAGCAGCAACGCGGATTACTCGCGACGTTGCCGAGACAGCAAAATCTCTGATGGCGTCTTTCGGAAACGTCACACCTTCTATAATACATTCATTATCAACACTTACTTCATCGTACACACGCATAGATTTTACTGGCTCGACCAAATCGTGTCGCTTTACGGTCAAAGTATCGTCGTTGCCCAAAATGAAGGGTTCAAGCAATCTCATGGCTAAAACGCAAATCGAACGCCTAATTTCCGAATCTTTACAGTCACAAGTCGTTAATGTACTACAGAGAATATCCAACAAAACAGGTGCGACATTCTCAAATGATAAAGCGTAGCATCGACGTCGCTCGGTTGCCGAATTGGAATCGACGATGATGGAATCGGTCAACGCATACACAGTTTCCAAAACGTACGAGAGCTTTGACAAAGACTGGCTCTTGAAATTACTTTGCAATATATTTCCAAGCGAAACACCGTCGTCCTTCATATTGATTGCATTGAAAATTTCATTGTATACGTTTTTATCGGTTGGGATTGATGAAAGCAGTTTTCGCGCAGCTCTTTGCAATGCATCGTAATCGTACTCCTCAACGCTGGTTTCTTTGACTTCGGAATCCATTTTAGAGGATCCTTGAACAATACCATGATCAATCTTTTCTGATTGCGACAATTGAGACAAGGCAAAGAGAACTTTATAAATCATCGGCTGGTTCGCGAGCATCAGTCGAGGATTCTGTTCCCTCTTTTTAGTATTCGCTTCTTTCTTTGAACGACGACTAACCTCTTTAGGGAAGACTTGGAACACCGCGAGACATTGCCCGGTGAAAAAATTAAAAGTCAGATCGGAAAGCATCTGCTCTCGTCCTTCATCAGTCTCAGTTAACACTTGCTTTCCTCCATATACTAATGAAAAATCGTCCGGAGTCCATGTCTTATGGCACCCAGCGATATAATTAAAAAGTTCTTCGACAGTTGCATTCTTATGCGTATCATAGGTAATCCGATTTCGATCAGGGTTTCGCGTTTTCTCAGTCCCGGCCACCTCTATTTGAATCTCAAGAGGATCTCCTCGAAACGACCTACCGTGTGGAATAGAGTTCAAAAAGTCGTTATCATTCACACTGATGGAAACAGACGGCGCGCGTTCAAGAATGTCGTCTAACACGTGTAGTAACCTTGCGCATTTCAAGCGTTCTCGCGCAGTAAAAGTTCCGATGCTCTGGATATCAGTGCTGTTAACGCACAAATCAGTCAACTTTTTCGTACAAATATCGAGAAATACCTCTTCAGCGTTAGACTGCACGTATAATTGAGTTAGCTTTTGTCGTGCATCATCCAATTGTTTATTACTAATATTTGGGCACTCTGTGACGATAGCAAAGAAATAGGACAATCCGCTTTCTTCGTCTGAATTTTTGTCCTCCACAGTTGGTTCGTTCACAAATCTATACTGAGTCTTCGGCGAATACGGCCATATATTTTTGACTTGATTGTTTTTTTTTGCTTTTGGAGATGCCTTAGGAGAGTAAAGGTCATCATCACCAGCATCGTTGCCAACGAGCATCAATTGGTCGCCTTTTCGGTCTTCGATCGCCACGATTGAATCAACATTTACCGCGTTGATGATGAAAAACGGATAAAAGACTCTCCATAAACTATCATTGCAATGTGCTGCGACATCCGTCTTCAAAATTCGATTGACAAGAATATTTGATATCGATTCTGGAGTGAAAAAATCGATGCAATTCGCAAACCACTCGTCCCGGTTGAAGTGAGTTGGCTTCTTCTCGTCAGTGCTTTGCCTCCTACTATTGCCGATTGTTGTTGTTAAAGCATCCCAAACTCTGACTCCAACTTCGCTATTGAGTGAAACTTTTCCATTAGAGACGCTCAAGAAGGTTTTCAAAAAGCTCAATAATACAAGCGTTCTTCGTTCTGATCGTAAAATGCGCGCATCGTCGCCTACAAAGTCACCCTGCGCAGTCGGTTGCTCATTTAGAGCTTTAGAATGTTCAAGCGCTGAAACGCAAACTTCAATAACATTTCGAGTCGTTTCGAAATTCGAGACGAGCTCTGAAACACTCTCGGACCCGTCTTTGGGATTCCCTCTGCGTTCAATCAATTTTTCCAATAAGCGCGCTGATACAGCCAGTTGATCACTGGTAGAGACAGAAGATATCACGGCGTTACTCTCGACAGCATCGTTAGCAATTGTAAAGTTCGAAAAGTTTGTCAAGAGTCTTTCCATCCAATCTCCGCGCATAGACTTCATTTCACCATTCTGTTGTTGCGCAAATGTATCGAACGCAAGCGAGAACGCCCTCTCTGGATCTTCGTCAGCTTCAACTTCAGCGCCGAGATAAAACACGGCCCGTGTTTCATTAGCGCAAGCGGCTTCAAAAAGTATCTCGCAAAGTGTACTAGCAATAGCTTCGGAAACTACTCGTGTTTTGACAATCGTCTTCAGAGTATCTAAAGTTTTCCCATCTAAACTGCCTTCAACGGCCAAAGCTTTGAACTTTGTCAAAATAAAATCTAAATGCTCGTCAGATAAAACAGACGCCAATTCACCGAGCATGTCGCAGATGTTTATGGAGACGTCCTGATGAGAGTCAGCGGTGAAGCCGACGTTCCAAATAAGCTCAAGATGCTCACGTTTTAGAACGTTTGGATATTTTGCTAAATTCGCTAAAACTTCGCGAACGTGTTCTACGTATTGCTTATGATGAAGATATGTCGGGCGAAGAATATGTTCAAGGATTTCGTGCTCTTCGAGCCAACGAACACCATCCGCGATGAACGACTCGACAAGTCCCTCACCGACAAAGTTTTCTGGTGGAGCGCCGAACTCGAGCTCCAGCGCTAATTTAATTTCCTTCAAAGCTGCTAATTGCGAAGTGAATGTTGGCATGCTCAGCGAAGTAGTAATGAGCGCTCTTTGTAGATCGACGCAAATTTTTCTGTGCTTTAGTGAACGTCTGAATAAAGTCTCGCCATCGCGAAATTTTGTATTGATAAACGAATGCGATAAAGAACTCGCAAATTTTATCGCGTCTTCTTTATTCTTTACTTTGAAATCTTTCTTCTTCTCTTGAGATGTTGAATCTTTTGTCGAAACTTTTTCGTTGTTTTCAACTTTCAACGAGAGCAGTGCGTTATGCGCTAAAACTTCAAACGCATCGACAAAAACTTTTGCGGCTTGATCGCATAACACGTCCGTCGTCGACGCGAGTGCTGAGCACAACGCATCAATTAACTTCGAAGGCACTGTGTTTATAAGTAACTCGCGGTGTTCTTCGGTGTTATTTTCATCACATACGAACGTAGCTCGCAGATGTAAAATATCCATAGCGGTTTGAAAGCCTTCAAATTTACCAAAGACTTCGACTACGAGCGAAGGCCACTGATTCAAGAGAATATCCTCGGTACCATCAACGTGTTCAGCAACGGGCGATGCATTAATGATACCACGACGTCTTCTTCTTTGCAGGGGCAAAGTGACTCTCACTGGAAGAGAAGTGCTGTTGTTTGTTTCGTTCAAATTACCTATCATCGTCTGCTTTACGAGCGAATGCCCGTACCAACTTTCTTCGGCCATTTGCTTATATCGAGAAAAATTCGGTATTTTTCTCTTTCGATATCTCTCAAAAAATTTGCAAGATGATCTCATACCAAAAGCAATCGCTTTTAGAACACTTACCAATTCATTGACTTCGCAAGCATGTTCATCATCATCCGCGCCAAGACCTGCATTTCGTTTCGGTTCATCTGCGGGTGTCATTTCGATGTCATTCGCGTCGTCGTCTTGAACTATTTTTGATGTCGTTTTCATGACGATGCGGGCATAAAATTTGTCCAACATAAACGACGCCAACTTGGCTGTTTCACAGCACGTTTCCAAACACATGCATTGATAAGACATATCTTCAGTTGGCCATTGCTTTTCAAGCAAATCGTCCAACAACTTAGAGATATTTGCGACGATAATATCTTCGCTTAGATACCTTCTAACCACGCGCGCTTCGTCGCCAAACGATTCGTCGTAAAAAATGTTATTACTATTTTCACTTATATACTTTGCAACTTCGTACATTTTAGGAGGATGAAAACCCGAATAGTTTCGCGCATAGTATCGATTATTTTGAGCAGTGACGACTTCGCGAAATGCTTCTTGCGGATATCTACTGCCATCTACGTGATGTTTTTCGTAATCTCTCGAAAGTTCGTCTTCAGACGAAGAGCCGGACGAGAAACCACCACCGGAGCCGCCAGAGGAATAGTTTGTACGGCGATTATTATTATTATTATTATTATTATTAGATTGCTTCCTTATTCGTTGACTTCTTCTTTTCTGCTTCGTTGGTGATTGTTGATGATGTTGTTGTAGTTGTTGCGGTAGTTGCCTAAACGCAACACTGCTGGAATAGTTTTCTACGCCTACGATCCCTTCATAGGTATAATGATCATTATAACTCGTTCTGACGTTACTCAAAGAAGGCTGACGACGACGTTGATGATTATCATTATAATCATCATCATCACCACTTACTTGTTGTTGTTGTTGTTGTCCTCCTTCCGTATCTGAATCCACGGACATTTGCGTTTCATTATCTGCGCTTTGAATATCATCGTCGCTCCCATCGAGACTCTGGTCGCTTCTCGCTCCTTGTTGTTGTTGTTGAGCTCGCCAAGGACGATGTTGCTGATAATGATGTACTACCCGGTCGTCGTTATCATACCGAATATCATCATCATCATCGTTAATAGTATCATACGCGCCGCCATCGCTCGCGTTATTACCTCGTTGTTGTTCAAGCTGTCGATCATATTCAGCACGATTTCGATTACGATCTTCTTTTTGTTGTTGTTGTTGTTGTTGATCATCATCGTACTCTCTCGTAGGCTGCGAAGAAGACGTCTCGTACTCATCATCATCATCATCATCGTCGTCGTCGTCGTCGTCATTAGTCCCTAAGCTCTCAGTCGCTCCAGTTAAATCGATCGAGTGCTCTGCGTCATCGTTCTTCGGTTCATCTGAATACCCTCCTCTTACTCTGACTGTTCCTTGAACTACTTCTCGATCGTATTCTTCGCTATCGCTTTTCTCGCGATCGTATTGATCTGAACGACGCGCGTTGTTTGCCATTATTACTCGCTCGCTTTTTTACTCGCTTAATTATTACTATCAATCGCGAAGCTCGCGCGAGAGTGGTTCTTTCCCGATCTCAACTGTCTCGAACTGTTTTCGTGAACAAAACGAGCGACACACAGGAAACAACTTTTTTTAAGGAAAGAACGAGACGAGACGAGCGGTGCAACAAAACAAAACAGAACGAAGCAGGTCGTCGTCGTCGTCTTCGTCGTCGTCTCTCTCTCTCTGTTCTGTTGAGCGTGTTATATACTAATGAATTAATTAACTATTATTATTACGCCTTCAATAATGAGCACAGAGATCAAAGAAAAAGGAAATTTATATAAAAAAAGAAAAAAGAGCTTTTTTAGACAGCAAAACCCTAAACTAGCTAAATAAGTTCGCGATGATGACGATGATGACGACTATTTTTCGCGTTAACGTTGGATTTTCAGTCCTTCTGTATAACGACGATTGCATGGTAAACGGGTATATGCTTTAAAACGAACTTCGATTACAGTTTTATGTATGTTTATGATTTTTTTTGAATTATATGTAAAGATCGAATTACAAAGACAGGGGGGTAAATGAAGGTCATTTTTAATGAGCTGAGACTGTTTAGGGTTTCAATATTTAGAAAAATGAAACCCTAAACAAGTCCGTTGGCGAATTTCAAAATTATCAATTTCGTTTCAAAACGACGGATTCATATTTACGTTGAACGTTTCATAAGAAAATAAGAAGAAGAAGAAGAAGAAGAAGTGTTGGGAATATCAATGGCAGAACGACCGAAGCGCGCGAGTGCGAGGGAGGTTGATTATGCAGCGACGGAACAAGTCACTGCATGGGAAGTACGTTTTCTTCGATTCTCTGTCTCTCTCTATTGAGAGCGCTCGTTTTTGATATCGAATTTCGTGCGTCAATTTTTTTCGGTTCCACTCTTGCGATCATCGCGCGTAAGTGTGTGTGTGTGTGCGTGTGTGCGTGCTGACTTTTGTGTGCATTCTCTTTCTTAATTCTCTCTCTCTCTCTCTCTTCGCACGATTAATTGAATTATGATTTGATTGATTCGATTGATTACAAATAATTAGGCATCGCAGAAGATTACGACCGTCGTGAATCAAGCGAACGAGCTTGGAACGGAGAAACCGAAGACGCCTAGTAAATTGGTCACTTCGCCGCTAGGGACGAAGACCGTAGCTAAAGGCCAGCGCGAGAAGAATCGAGAAGAAACGAGAGCTGGGGATTTGAACGACGATAACGATAACGACGGCGACGACGAAGAAGGAGAGGAGGAAGATGAGAGGAATGAGAAGATTAAGAGGAAGAAAACGATTACGAGTGCGACGACTGCTATGGCCGCTGATTTGGCGAAGATTACGACCGCGAAGAAGAAGAAGCGCGGGAGACCGATTGGATGGAGGAAGGATAAAGACCAAAAAGGATTCTCGAATAAGTATAAAGGGATGGAAAAATCTGCGAATTACGCGAAGAAGGCGCAACTACAACAAAATCAGAAACAAAACAATAATACTACGAAAGGAGGGAATCATAAGAGAATGTATTACTCGGACGATGATAACGATGAGTACGATTCGGACGACGACGACGGTCAACGAGAGCAAGCGTTTAATAAGTATAATACGAGAGGGTCAGACGATGATGATGACGACGACCAAGATCGCAGAAATGGTAAGCCTTCGAGTTCAGAACAAAAGCAACAACAATATAAGAAACCGAAAGTCAGCGCGGCGGCGACTAGGGGAAAACAAGGCGTCGGTAGACCGAAAAAAAATATAGATCAAGACCAGTTTGCACGAGACAAGTATCAGCAAGGCATGCTAGAAGCGCAAGCGGCATTAGACAGAAATATGCATAATCAGGAAAAGTCCGACAAAGCTTTTGATCGAGCAGAGTCTAGGAAATACTTAATGCTAAGCGATCGTTTTGAAAATTTACAGAAAAAATATGACGACTTGAAGCGCAAAAAAGTCGACGAAGTCGCGTTGCATATGCAAAAATATCAAGAGTCCGTGAAAGAAAAAGAACGAGCGCAGGATGTTGTGATGAATGATTTACGAAGAGATCGAGAATTTTTTCGACAAGAAGCCAATAAAACGCTCGTTTTAGCCGAAGAAAAGGGGAACATGAAAGTCGAAATGTTCAAATTGCAAGAAGAACTCGTACAGAAGGGGCAAGAAATGCTAAACTTACAAAAAATGAACAGAAAACTTCGGGACGATTTGAAAATTGCTTTGACATCAACCGAAGTCGGTCAATCGTTCGGTCCACCGCAGTTAGAAGCTTTATCCGGATTGCGTTGGAAGAAACTTC
>Ga0302126_10001496_pt1 | contig 13859 bp, 9 predicted proteins | sample CB4_20m_MG_FD_203108 | JGI IMG/M metagenome (GOLD analysis project Ga0302126, IMG submission 203108) | Marine microbial communities from Western Arctic Ocean, Canada - CB4_20m | ecosystem: Environmental > Aquatic > Marine > Oceanic | place: Canada: Western Arctic Ocean | collected 2017-09-24 | reverse complement strand
AAACGGTTGCGCTTGCTTGTTCAAAAATGAACGAGGAACCAGTATGTAAACGAGCGATTACGATCTCTGCATCGATAAATGTTTCTGGGACGTCTTCTCAGCAAGAAATCTTAAACGCGAGAGCGGATTGGGAACGCTGGTTCGAAGAAGTTTTACTATCCGCCCCTGAATCGATTCGGCGAGGCGACGCTTTTCAGACTTCTCCGGTATGGGCGTACGCGGACACTGTCGAAGAACTGACTAAAGGAGCTAAGCAAGCCTTGATTGCATCGTTCTTACTCGCTTTCGTAGTTGCATTCATTGCTTCGAGATCTGTCGCGATTGCATTCGCCACGTGCTTTTCGGTCGCCGCCGCTTGCGCTTGTACGCTCGGTTTCGCGAAACAGTTCTTACACTGGCGCTTCGGAGTCATCGAAAGCATTTGTATCTCGCTCATCATAGGACTTTCAGTCGACTATCCTTTACACATTGCCTCCGCTTACGCAGCAACTACATCATCAGCATCATCCATTCCTTCGTCATCGCGGACTCCTTCCGAACGCAGAGCTCAAAGAGCGACTCTCGCTCTCGAAAAGAGCGGTACTAGTATCTTCGGAGGCGCCGCGACGACCGTGTCCGCGGCCGGTTTCCTATTAGGAGGATGCGTCATCGTTTTCTTCACAACGTTCGGCGCGTTCGTGGTCTTCACGTTGCTCTTAAGCGTGCTCAGTTCACTCGTCGTGCTGACCGCCTTATTGGCCTCGATCGGTCCGCCTTGAAAATTGCGCAAGTTTACGTGCGTTGTTTTTTTTGCAAAACGTTGAAGAAGCAAAGAAAACATCATCACAGATAATTTTGTTTTTGGAATACTACGTCGGCGACGAATATGCAATTTATGTTTCTTCAAGCTTCTGCATTCAACCAAGATATTGAAAAATAAAATACAGGGTTGGTGACGGATATGCAATTTATGTTTTATGAAGCTTCTTCGTAAGAAACATAAATTGCATATCCGTCACCGACGTAGTGTTCCAATTACCAATATCTTTATTGAACGAACAATATCTTGCTTGAATGCAGAAGCTTGAAGAAACATAAATTGCATATTCGTCACCAACCCTGTATTCCAATTACCAATATCTTGATTTTTTTAAGATTTTTCAGGGTTTAGGGTTTAGGATTTTAAAACCCTAAACCAAGAAGAACAAAAAATTAAATAACAAACAAACACTGGAAATTCGATTTTATTAACCCGAACAGTGGTACAAAAGGCTTTGATCAAACGAAGTTCAAAGAAATAATTCGAACGATTAAAGAGCGATACATAGATATATCGATTTGATTCTCGATGATTTTCGCGATTGGAAAGGCGCAAAGCGCGTTCTTGCTCACCGTTTTCATAAGTTTCAGCCTATCCCTGCACAGTCATCATCACCAGGTTTCGGCTGAAAGTTCGTGTCCGTATAGCGGGGGAAATGCGAGTAAATACCACTTAAAACCACTTTTGGAACATTCTGGTACGTACCATGGCGAAGAAGGTCTCCCTGAGTTGTTAAACGAGTTTTCAGTCGTCTATACGGATCGAGCGTTGAACTCGATGTCGGACGCGTTCGTGAAGATTCATAAGGAACTGAAAGGGGTTTTACGCGAGGCGTATAACGCCGAGAATGCGGTTTTATTACCCGGCAGTGGAACGTATGCAATGGAGGCAGTTTTCAGGCAATTATTGAGCGATGGTGATACAGTGTTAATCGTACGAAATGGGTACTTCTCTTATAGGTGGAGCGATATCGCCGAGCAAGTGAGTTTATTAGGAGCGAAGGTTGTCGTGGCGTACGCCGAAACCGTGCAATTGGAAGGCGATAAATATCCGCGCGTTAAACCACAAGATATTGAAAAAGTCGAACGGTTGATTGAGCAGCATAGACCGAGAGTTGTCTTCGCACCGCACGTGGAAACATCTACTGGCGTCGAATTACCGCCTGATTACGTGAAGAGAATTGGCGATAAAGTAAGGGCTGTGTCTGATGGCATTTTCGTTCTAGACGGAATAGCCGCCGGTACGACGTGGATCGACACCTTATCAAATAGTGTAGACGTATACATAACAGCACCACAAAAGGGATGGAGCGCTCCAGCATGCGTTGGCGTCGTGATCTTGAACCCAAGAGGCGAAGCGGCTATTCGTTCGACGAAATCGGATTCTTTGGCGTTAAACTTACGCAAATGGCTCGAAGTCTCGGATGCATATGACAAAGGCGGTTTCGCATACCATACGACGATGCCGACCGATTGCATAGCTTTATTCCGAAACGCCGCCTTGGAGCTGAAGAAATTCAACTTGGGAAGAGCGAAAACGACGTTTGGGAAGCTAGGCGCTTCGGTAGTCCAAATGGTTCAATCAAACGGCTTTCAAACAGTCGCGCACCCAAAATTCCAAGCCAGTGGCATCGTCGTCATCTACGTCAACAAGAACTCGCAACCACCTTTACTGTTCAAGAGGGAACGAACTCAAGTTGCCGCCGGCGTTCCTTGGATGTTACTCGAACCTAACCCTTCCGAAGTCGCGACAGTCAGATTCGGATTGTTCGGTGACGATAAACTTAAGAACATCGATGAAACTACGAACAAGCTCGCGAAAGCTCTCGTGGCTGTTAAAAATGAGTTGTTACCGTAGAGTAAAAGTTTGTAGTAGTACGCGAGCTTTCCTCGCAAAAGGCGGTAAGTTCGTCGAGAGAAAAAGGCTCGACGCAGTCAGCAGAGAGCGTACGCAAAACTGATTCGAAGAAGAAGCAAAGAAACGGCTTTTTAAAAGATTTTAGCTGTTTCCAAAACTTTGATTTCTGTACAGATCCCGTTTCGTTCATATCGATCGCTCCTCGCACATCTTCCAAGCGTCTACAATGTATAGTCTTTTATAATTCGTACTTGCTTTTATTTCGGCACTTTTTTACTTCAACACAGAATATTTAATATGTGGTCGCGCGAGATGCCACGCGAAGAGCGCAGGCGCTCTTCGCGAACACCAACATCAATAGCATCATCGAACTCATCGCTTACGAATAACACGAATGCAGCGAAATCGTCGTCGTCATCGCCTCAATCGAACGCGACAAAACTAACTTTAGATACGAATTCGATCGGTAAAAAAAAGCAGCACGCGGCCCGTAAAACGAACGAGATACAGTTTCAACAACAACACTTCGCTGATAGGAACGGAATCAGAGTCGAAGTGATCATGGACGAACGAACACCGTTAACGAGCGATGTATACAAAAGCAATAACGACAGGGAAAGTACGAGTACGCAAGCGATCATTAGAGATCCACCTGCGACCTTGAGAAGATTGAATATCCCGAAAAATGCGAACGAAATGAAGGAGAGGGAGAGGAGGAAATATACGTGGAGAGATTTTTGCCCAGGGATAGTCTCGATAGTCGTCGCATTTTTCTTATTCTCGGCAGCGAACGCGATGTTGAAATATGGGACGACGAAGAAATGGTACGAGAGGTTTAGAGGGCACGCGAGGTATACTGGGCCCGCCGCGTGTTTTAGAGATTCGCAGTTATCGGAGCATTGTTTACCGCATTTCGCGATCGTTGGAGCGTCGGCGAGTACGCAGAGGCTAAGGGAAGTCATGAAAAGACATCCAATGGTTGATGAAGAAGCGAAAGCGGTGCATTTTTGGAATACGCCGTATGGTACGAGGAGCGGGGCGACGCAATGCGAGCCAAAGATTGGGATGTTGAAGGCGTACGTAGACGCTTTAATGCCAAAGATGTATAAAAATGGTGAACAAGAACAAGAACGAGAACACGAGAGAATAGAGACGGGAGAGAATTTTGATGAAGAGAAGCATAGAGGATATGTCTATGGCGATTGGTCCGATACCAGTTTTAGTTGCTCGTGTTGTGCGAACGCAATGCAGAAAGCGCTGCCGAGATTAAGGCCAATTGTCGTTTTAAGCGATCCAATTGAACGAGCGATTGAACGATATGCAATGGAGAACGTGGACGAACATAGCGCAATAACGACAGATAATAATCCAGCAAATTTAGGTGGTATCGGTGCATGCGCTGCAACGAAAAAGTCCGAAATTGAGGCGTTTAAAACGATGAAGAGCGATTTGGACAAATGCGGAGGATTTGAGAACAAAAACTTTAGAAATGCAAAAGAGTTGAGTGCATGTTTAGACGCGCATACAGTACTCGGTCCGTCGCGATACGATCATTATCTATCGATATGGAGAACTGCGTTCCCAAACACGCTCGTTTTATTCGATCAAGACTTTACAAAAGATCGTTTAGAATCGACTGCGAGACGGGTTGAGAACTATTTGGGATTGAGCGAACATAAAGCGTACGATTTCTCCCAAATTTGGCAAAACATTGAATCCATGGAAAAGAAGAGCGCAAAACGATTGAGCAACTACGACGACGCGTTAATGTCAGCAATTCAATCAGAATTACTCGAGGATATCGGCGCATCTTCAATCGAAAACTTGATGAAAATGGCCTACTACCACGACTTGCCAAATATTCCAAATGAATGGGTCGAGAAATACGTGAGCAAGAAATCTGAACAAGAAGAGCAAAAGCAGCAGCAGCAGCAGCAGCAGCAGCAGCAGCAGCGCAGAATGCTCAAAGAATGGTCCCCGAAAACCAATCGAGGGAAACTGTACCAATTCTCCGGTTTAGACATTGATCCAAAAATCCTCGTCGAAGCGGACGGGTTCATCCCAATCGCGAACAAGAACACGCTCAGGATCGCAAACTCCTTCCGCGCAAACGGACAATGGCTAAACATCCTAAGTCTCACCGATGCTCAAAAGCGAACGACGTTTAGTGAGTTATGGAGGGAAGATTGTACGCACGCTCAACAATGGGACGCCTCCAACGGCTGTTGCGGCGAAGACTGTTGCTTCGACGCAGCAGAAGCTTAAAGTTCTCATGCACGTTCATCCTTTAGTATCGTATCACAGTGTATGTTTTAGTAGTCTAGTTTATGAAATTTAGAATAGCGAAGTAGTATTTTTTTATGTGCGTTACGTATAACGTTTCATCCAGCAACGCCGTATTTGCATAGTACTGTATTTGCAACAGTATAGGCGAAATAGTTTTTAAGAATAATGAGGAACATTTCGATCGTCATAAAACTACGCGCTCGTGCGTGTATTTAATAAACAAACTCCACGTCTCCGTTTGCGAATCATAAAAAAAATGTCGCGTAAACAAATCGGAAACATAATAGCTAAACGAATTGGGCAAGTAGCATCTTCGCGCGCGTGCGCACCCGTAGCACATTGGTCGAATACGCAACGATTTTACGCCGAACGACAAAAAACATGGTCTTCGATTGCAACGACTACGGATTGCAATTTCACGCGAGGTACGTTTTAGTGTGATTATTATTTGCTCAAATGAATAAAGAATCGAATCGGGAACGTTTTTTGGCATTCGATTTATGTTTCTGATCTGTTTATGTACATTCGCGCGAGAGAGTTAACTGTTTATTTACTTCTTATTTATATATTTAAAACTAATGCCCTGCTCTCTGCTTACTTTCGAAACGAACACCGACGACGAATGATAATGTGTAAAATAAAAAAATGAACAGGGTACGCTTCAGATTCCATGACGTCGACATCGGGTAGTGGTAGTATGGTCCCAGTGAACTCAGGGGCGATCTTAAACGCGTTGAAGACTCCAAACAGTGAACCGAATTACGCACAAGAGAACCATCGCGTTGATAAAATTGGCGACCCGGATAAAAGAGCGTTTACGTATTTCGTGTTAACCGGCGGACGCATGATTTACGCGTCGGCGATCAGATTGGTCGTATTGAAGTTTCTCATGTCCATGTCCGCTACGGCAGACGTGCTCGCTTTGGCATCTTTAGAAGTTGACTTGAGCAAAATTAAACCTGGAACGACGACGACTGTGAAGTGGAGAGGGAAGCCGGTTTTTATCAGGAGACGAACGGCTGATGAAATTGCAAAAGAGGCGGCCGTGGATGTTGGAGAGTTGCGTGATAAACAAACCGATGCAGAGAGAACGCAAAACCCGGAGTGGTTGGTCGTTGTTGGTGTGTGCACGCACTTAGGTTGCGTACCGATTGCAAACGCGGGTGATTACAACGGATGGTTTTGCCCGTGCCACGGAAGCCACTACGACGCGAGTGGAAGAATTCGTAAAGGTCCGGCGCCAGAGAACTTAGAAGTTCCAGAGTATTCGTTCCAAGACGAAACCACGATGGTTGTCGGATAAAAAAATTGTTCTCTGTGTAATAGTAAACTAAAAATAATATATAATAAGCTAAACCAAAAGTATACAATGTACATGAATAAAAGCTAATCATCTACTGTCCTAATATTGATTCTTCGAAACGAGTTGATCCTCGTGGCGCAATTTTCGCACGCAAATCCTTTCCAGTCTCCGTTCAACTTTGCATGTTCTAATCTCACTGCGGCACAGTAATAACAATAACTACATCCACATCGTCGTGCAACAAATGCGTTACAGTGCAAAGGCACGTCTCCGCACGCGGCGCATACAGCAATGTCTGTATCAAATCCTTCTGTATCGACGTTTGTCTTTGATTTGTCTCGAATCATGTTATGTTCTATTCCGTTTCTTTTCGCCGTCGTTGATTTCTTAGCCTTTTGTTTTTGCTGCTGATTTGATTCTTCTAATTCTAATTCTTCTATTTCCGAAATTCTATTATCATTATTATTACTACTACTATCCCTTTGTCGTCGATTATCCCGAAATCCGAGTAAGTATTTCGCCCTCCTCGTAAAATCCAAAAAACTCCTACTTTCCATAAACGGCACCACGATCCCTCGCCCAACCTCGGACAACTCCTTCACAGCTAAAGCTCTGCTCAAATACTCAAACGTCATCTGTCTCCCAGCGTTTGGATTCTCATGCACGAACCTAACCTCCGCGAATCTTTGCGCCAAATTCGGAAACTTCCCGTCGTACAAAAACGTAACTAAATTCACAGTCTTCATAACTGAATGAATAGCCTGTAGCATTACTAAAGTCTTCGACACTTTATGTTCCGGTAACAATTTCCTCGCCGAAAACGTCTGCACTTTCTCGTTCACGTACTTCAAAATCGCGCCGAACAAGAACAATCTAATCCTCTGCGAATATCTCAAAAGTCCGAATCTTCCGAATTTCGTATCGTAATAAGTGACGTTCATCATCTCCATCCCTGGCGTCGATTTTCCTTTATACGTCGTGTGATACCAGTACAGGATTTCCGTGAAAAATCTTAAGTCCTCTCTGTGCTTTATCGCTCGGTTTTCGTCCAACATTTTTATCGCCTTCAACAATTGGTTCGTTAATATATCCAAGAGCTCCAAGTCCAGGGCATAGGCGTCCAGTTGAGAGACCTTGAGCACGTTTAGGAGATTTGAGTTTGAAGAGATATCGAGCCGAGGGTTAGGGATTGAAGCTGAGAGATCTCGTCGTTGTCCTGGTACGGCCAGAGATGCCGATACGTTCGTCATTATCGCGTTCTCCTTTTAATGCGCTTTCATCGTGTTCGTGTTTGTGTGGGATCATGATTAACATCATATGTAAATTTTCTCATTACGAGACTGAACACCTATTAATTTAATTATATAGTATTATTAAAACAAATAACGAATTGAAATAGATATCTATATAGTAGTGATCCTTTTGGTTTTTGTTTATTTATGTCGCGTGTTCACATGTCTTTTTAAATTACCAGATGTGGTAAACGCGTGCTCGCAAACGTGACATTTGTATGGCTTCTCGCCTGAATGCACGCGCAAGTGAGTTGTCAAATTATTAGATTGCGCAAACGCTTCATCGCAAACGTGACATTTATACGGCTTCTCGCCTGAATGCAGGCGCAAGTGTTTTGTCAAATCACTAGAATCTGAAAACGCTCTCTCACAAACGTGACATTTGTACGGCTTTTCGCCTGAATGTACGCGCAAATGAGTTGTCAAACTACCAGATTCTGAAAACGCTTTCTCACAAACGTGACATTTGTACGGCTTCTCGCCTGAATGCACGCGCAAATGTTTCGTCAAATGACCAGATTCTGAAAACGCTTTCTCACAAACGTGACATTTGAACGGCTTCTCGCCTGAATGCACGCGCAAATGTGTTGTCAAATTACCAGATGAAGTAAACGCTTTCTCACAAACGTGACATTTGAACGGCTTCTCGCCTGAATGTACACGCAAGTGATTCGTCAAATGACCAGATTGTGTAAACGCTTTCTCACAAACGTGACATTTGAACGGCTTCTCGCCTGAATGCACGCGCAAGTGTGCTGTCAAACCAAAAGATGTCGTACACGCATAATCACAAACGTGACATTTGAACGGCTTTAATCCATTATGTACGAGCATGTGTGTGTCCAAAGCACTCGGTGCTGCAAAGGCTTTATCACAAACGTGACATACATGTCTTTTCGGTCGAACTCTCTTTCCATTATTATTATTAATAATAATAATATAATTATTAATATTAATATTATTATTATTATTATTATTATTATTATTATTTTGTCGTTGCTGATTTCCTTCCGTTGCTCTTATTCGTTCTCGTTCCTCTCTCTCTAAACTCTCTACTCGCGCAGTTAATATCTGCAAAGTGTTATTCCTCAAATTCCTTACTGGTATTCCTTTCTTCCTGACCATTACTATCAATTATTCTTCTTATTAATACTTATATTAATTACTATTAATTAATTAATTAATTTATATATTTAACTCTCAACACTCTCTTATTATGTTTATGGCGATTTTTAGCAAAACGCAAAAACTAAATTGGATCGTCATTTCTCTTGGACAAACACAGGTCTATTAACTATGTCAGGAAAAGAAAGTAAGACACCTATGAACTCCACGGCTGCTTCTCGCATTCAGTCTTCTGAAGCGAGTAAAACGGATGGAGGCGTAAAATCTGGAAGCTTTGCTTCTCGTGCTCAGTCTGCGGCTGCTACTCACGAAAACAAAGCGAGCTCTACTAATAAGAAATAGATGATAAACAGTTCTTTCTTTGAGATCAGAACAGATCAGAGATTGACTCGTCGTTCTTAAGCAACGCGTACACACACGCACACACACACACGCACACATCGTTTCATTTTAAACGTAAAGACAACGCACAAAAGTATACGTACGTGTAGCTATATTTAGCTATATTTGTAAGATACTTGTCATCATCAATGTACACAACGCCCTTAAATTTCCTTAATTTCTCTTGGACACACACATGTGACCCACGGCACTCCCCACATTATTATTATTAATATTAGAGAGAACTCTGTGGACCAAATGAACGCTAACGAATGAACGATAGCGAGATCTTACAAACACTGAAATTCGATACAAAGAATATCCCGGGAGCTTTAATCGATGAAGTAGCGCCTTCGTTGCGTCATAAGACGACTACTAAACATAATTTGAGCGTAATCAAGAGAACGTGTAAGGCGGTTAAGATAACATCGAAATCACATCCGGCTTGCGGTGGTTTTGGATTATTCGCGCAGAGAAAATTACGGGAGACAGAGTGGATCATTGATTATCATGGTTTTGTGACGATGAATGGGGATGAATGTAAGGAATCGGATTATACGTATTCATTTGCGAAGAGGAGACTTGTCATCGATGGTGTTTTTGGCGGATATGGCGGGTACGCGAATGATTATCGGAACATATCGAGTAAGGCGAATGCAGAGTTCTATGAGTACGTCGATAGCACGGGCGACCTTAAGTGTGCAATTAGGGTACAAAAAGGACGATGTATTGCGAAAAAGGAGGAGATATTGATTAATTACGGGAAAAGTTTCTGGAAGTCGCGCGTAGGTAACGATTTAGGTCAGTTTTTGAATAGAATATAGACAATTAAAATTCCTAATCATCACTTTCATCGTCGTCATCGTCTTCTGACTCGCTTTCAGCCTCGCGAAGCCATTTCACGAACGGAGCGGCTCTCTTCAAAAAATGCAAATCCTTTTCTTCTGCGCCTTCTTTCTCATCCGCCCAAGCTAAAACGGCGGACTCGGTTAAGACGTCAGAGTCATATAATAAGTGTAAGATTTTCGCAAACGAGCTAGCGATGTGTTTACCTTGGCATTCTTTGAAAGCGCCTTCTTCGCCGCAGAATTCTTCGAGCGTTAAGAGGCATTCGACTTGATCATCTTCGGATTTAAGAAATTTCGAGAGTAAAGGCGCGTAGCGTTTCACGTGCTTAGTCACTCTGGTTAAACACTCATTCGCATCTTTCGGGAACTCATCCGGGAATAACTTGCGAAACTGCTTATCACATCTCTTCGTTGCCGGCATGGAGAGTGCAAAAATTGCGCATAACACATATCGCGCGATATCAGCAAACGACCTGTTCTCGGCCATTTTCAACCCTTGGAGTTCAACCGTGACGTTTTCATCAATGGTGTCATCTCTCAACGCGCGAAGGAATGTTTCAGAAACCTCTTTATGAAAGTGTACTTCTTCAGCCTCTGAATCAGAATCATCGTCAGCTTTATCTTCTTTGTTCATTTTTGCATCTGAATCATCATCATCGTCGATTTCAGAATTGGCTTCTAAATCGACATCCATTCTCGTCGTTTGAAACATTGTAACCTTATCATCGTTGTTAGTATTGCTAGTATTACTATTATTTTGTTGCTTCAATTCGGTCGGATATATGCGTTTGGAGGGAATTATCCCAGGAACTAATGACTTCACTCGAAACGACGAACACGTCCATCGATAGCCTTTCCCGTCTTTGCCCACACTTTTCTCCAATACTTTTTCGTCTGGACCTAAATTAAGCTGCTCGGAGAATTTCGCAGCTATTTCCTCACCATATATATGTTCAAAATCAGCTTCGTCTATGTGTGAGCCATCAGAATCTTCAGACATGGTCGATGATGCATCGGAGTCGCTATCTGAACCGTCGTCGTATGATGACTGAGGAACTGCGCCGATTCTCGAATTCGGAGCGAGTTCAAAATCTTTCCCTATTATACACCCACTCCCAATGACGCATCCGCTATGAATGACTGCATTTTCGCGAATGATACAGTTAAATCCACACAGTGCATTTGAGAGCTTTGCATTCTTTTCAACAACGCAACCGTCAAAAAGGACACAGTTAATCAAACTTACGTTTTCCCCAATCACACAATTTTGCCCAACGATTGCGTCGCATAATCTACTATTAGCACCTACTTTCGTGTTTTGTCCAAACACGCAACTGGATTCGACTCTTGCCGTGCTAGCAATCGTAACGTTATCATCCGCGAAAGAGTTCTCAAACCTTCCTTTACCTGGAATTTTTTTGTAATTACTCTTCCTAAACGAAGCGGCTGCCGGTGCAGATGATGCTGTTGATGAAGATTGTTGCGAAGTAGTAGTTCTATTCGTGTTATCGAAGAACACGCAGTTCCCATCGACAGTTTGTGGATAGCAATACCCTCTGACTAAATCTCTCCCAATCGCACCGAAAGATCTCACGTCGTTTGCTCTCGCGCAGTATTCTCTCCCCAAGTCAATAAAATGCGCGTGTAACTGATTCCCAAGTTCTCTTTCATCCAGAACGCCACAAACGAAATCTTTCCTCACACTTTGATAATCAAAATTATCCGTAAACAACATCAATACTTCTGGTGAGCATATATCTACTCTCAAATCTCTCGCAAAAGTCTCAACCTCGACTTCCTCGTGTTCCGAAAACAACGCCGCGTCGATCGTGAAAGGCCCTTGCGCCTTCACGGCCGACCCTCTGGATTCCTTAAACGCAACAATCTTCAAACTTACAGGTTCAATAGCAACGGTTACCTCGGAATCCCCAAACTTACCCTCTCTCACACCTTTCCCATCTCTCGCTAAACATATTGTCGCAATACATAACTTATCCTTCTTCCTCCTCGCGCGGTGTTTGTTCACGCACGCTGTCAAATCGCAATTACTCACGACATCGCCAGCGCACAACACAAAATCGTACTTCACGACATCTTGTTCATCCACAAACCTCAAAGCATCGCCAACGGTCTCTAAATTCGCACTGAACAACTGCCTAATCTTCACCGTTTGCGGAAAATGTTGCCTACCATTTTTCTTCTCCTCAGTGGTCACTCGAAAATGGTCCTCGATCGTTGCTTTATCGCTTAAATCGCTTACTATGAAGATCTCTGATACTTTATTCATCGATAACCATTCGATCGTTCTATCAATCAATGCGACGTTCGCGATCGGTAGTAGAGATTTAATCGTATTAAGTGGTTTGAAGTTTGCGTTTTGGGAGAAATTCGAGGCCAAGACTATTGCCTGCAAGTACTCCTGAGAAACATTTTCTTGCTGTTGTTGTTGTTGTTGTTGTTGTTGTGTGACTAGCGTTGAGGCCATTTTCAATGAAAGAGAGAGAGAGAGAGAGTTTATATTTCTGGGTTTCTTCCTGTTTTGATTTTGAAGCGTCGATTTGAAATAATTGATTAATTAGGTCTTTTGAGCGTTCACAAAGTGGTGTTTTAGAACTCCACAGCAGCGAGAATATTAGATTATCAATGATGAGTTGATGACATAGATTTATGCTTTTGCGTGTTTCTATTACAAAGGCGATACTAACGTTGATGAAATGGTATCTTAATAACAATAGTATCTAATGCTGGCTAGCTCGTTTGTGATGGGATAAAGATTGATTTGAGGCGTACGCTTCATCACACGTATCGCATTTGTACGGCTTTTCGCCTGAATGCACGCGCAAGTGTGTTTTCAAATAACCAGATGTCGTACACGCATATTCACAAACGTGACATTTGTACGGCTTCTCGCCTGAATGCACGCGCAAATGTTTCGTCAAATCTCCAGATTGTGCAAATGCTTTCTCACAAACGTGACATTTGAACGGCTTCTCGCCTGAATGCACGCGCAAGTGTGATGTCAAACCAAAAGATGTCGAACACGCATATTCACAAACGTGACATTTGAACGGCTTCTCGCCTGAATGCACGCGCAAGTGACTTGTCAAATGACTAGATTGCGCAAACGCTTCATCACAAACGTGACATTTGTACGGCTTCTCGCCTGAATGCACGCGCAAGTGCGTTACCAAAGCACCACTCGTATTACACGCATATTCGCAAACGTGACATTTGAACGGCTTTAATCCATTATGTACGAGCATGTGTATGTCCAAAGCATTCCGTGCTGCAAAGGCTTTATCACAAACGTGACATATATGTTTTTTCGGTCGAACTTTCTTTCCGTTATTACTATTACTATTATTTTGTCGTTGCTGATTTCCTTCTGTTGCTCTTATTCGTTCTCGTTCCTCTCTCTCTAAACTCTCTACTCGCGCAGTTAATATCTGTAAAGTGTTATTCTTCAAATTCCTTATTGGTTTTCCTTTCTTCCTGACCATTACTATCAATTATTCTTATCCTTGTTAATTACTATCATAGTCTACTTTTGAAGTCGTCTCGTTATTTTCGAGTCGTTATATTTGCTGAAGTTATTATATCGTAGGTAAGGGTTTAGGGTTTAGTAGTAGGGTTTAGGTTTTTACTAGGTGATTTATATTACGTCGCGTATTCATTTAACAATCGTGCCAAAGCGGCAGAGTTAAATAACTATCTTTACAATATTATAGACGCTACGAATAGCAACGAGCGGCAGAAAACGTATCGATTAAAACCGATCGATCGATCAGCGAAAGAAGAACAGGGGAAAGAAAGAACGAAAGAAAGAGAGATAAAGAGATAAAGAGATAAAGAGAAGGAAATGGGCTTCACTGAAAAGAAGACAGAGTGTGAAAGAACAGAAAACGAGCACGCGTTGAACTTGGACTTACTCTACGGCGACATCGTCGATTGCGCCGGTGAAGAAGGGA
>Ga0302126_10001492_pt1 | contig 13870 bp, 7 predicted proteins | sample CB4_20m_MG_FD_203108 | JGI IMG/M metagenome (GOLD analysis project Ga0302126, IMG submission 203108) | Marine microbial communities from Western Arctic Ocean, Canada - CB4_20m | ecosystem: Environmental > Aquatic > Marine > Oceanic | place: Canada: Western Arctic Ocean | collected 2017-09-24 | reverse complement strand
GAGGAAATCCTTAAGTACTTGTGTCGGTTTGTGCGGATAGATGCGCTCGGCCGCTTGCTTTGCACGTGCACTGCGTGCAGAACCTCCCTTTGTGGCGAATGGGAAGCTGCGCTGTACGCTCCAGATGGTCGGTGGTACGCGCTCAAAGACGTGGAACTCGCAGCGGCATACGTGCGCAGGTTTAGCCAGGCGCAGCGCATGCCTTGTCCACTCCCTCCCTTGACCACGACACGCGACGTTGCGTTTTGGGGAACGGTGAGAGACTCGCAATCGGGGAGCGTTGTGGCCGTGGTGCGACCCAAGGTCTGCGCGTTCAAGTCATGCGTGTGCATTAGACATTTCCGGGATCCGAGAACCAACCAAGAAATTGATGAATTCTGTCATGTTCATGGTGGGTCGGATGCGCTGAATGTAAGGTGGACTGGTGGTGCTTTGATGAAATACTTTAGTGTGGCCGGACGGTGCATCAGGCGTTGTACGATCGACCTCTACACAGTCGTGAGAATTACGGACAGGAGGTCTACTTCCAAGTATGCAAGCAACTTTATTACAACTCACGTGACGCCCGCCGATGACCATTTCACGCCTTCGGATGGGTGGATTAAATTTCACTTTGGACAGCTAATCAGGTTTTGCAGAGTGGAAGTATTAGGTCCTAGGGTCGACGACCTGTGGAAACGCGAATACCTCGCACTGTTTTCCTCGAGGAATCCAATGGACCATAAAGAGCTCGTAGAGAAGTGCAATGACATGGTCGCTGAACTGGCGAAGACGGAAGGGTCGGCCGGCTTTGGCTGGGACGGTACAAGGCGCAGCCTTCTCGACGACATGCACGCACAGATGTGTTGAGAGTCAACACTGCGACAGCTGCTCAAAGTACACTCGTGGCGCTACACTCGCATGTCCAAACATCACTTTTGGATCAAAGACACGCCTTCTTCAGCTGCACGCCCCTCGTGATTTGTAAAGCGCTTCCCGAGTGGAAACATTTTGTCTCTCCGCTGCGGCAGTGGGAGACGGAGAGTACCTCTCGCTTGAGTAGGCGCGCGCTTTTTCCCTTTCCAGCGGTGTATTAGACATAGTGAAGTGCATCTCATGATAGTCACAAGCGCTGCTGTTATTGGAGTCGCACATATGAGAATTAGGCTCATGACTGGAACAAGCAACGCAACATAAAGAATGCCACCCAGTTGAGACACCCCGCACATCAGCATTGCAGCCGCGTGCATACTGTCATCGGACCGCCCTGAATTGACAAAGTTGCGCACAGAATCGACGGCTTCGGAAGTGCGCATAACCAGAGCAATTCCTTGCCACGGCGAAGTCAAGTCAAAGTTCTTGTCTAGTAGCCAGAGCTTGCTGCCATGAAGCGTCTCGGCGTGGCACGCGGTATCGTACGACAGCGCATTCCAATCGACGCCCTCCGTGCCTGTGGCCTCGCGAAATGTTGGAAGGCGCGATGGCAGAAATGGAATGGCGGGGAAGCACATCCGATCGTCGTGGTGTGTGCGCACAGTCGTGCCGTCGTTATTCTGGCCTCGTGAAGAGGAGCCCATCTGTGCGTCGGAAACGCCGTCGTTACTCTTGTAGAGATAGCACAGCGCGGTGTCAAAAACCACGTACCTTAGGATTGCTTCATAGTAGCTCACCGATGACGCTTCGTATGTTCCCCAGTAGGTACTCGTTTCATAGGCTGCGTACGGGGCCGCCAGAACACCGTTGAAGAAGGCCTCTGAAAGTCGGCGCGTGACAGTGCGGTGATCCCTCCGTTCCAAAAGCCTCGAAGCGAGAAGCGCGGCCCTTGTATGGTCTGATAGCAGTTCGGACCACGCAAGTTCGTCGTTCCCACCCCGTGCCACTGCGCGTGGATTTGCAGCCGCGAGGGCTTCGTCTAAGCGACGTCCCCGCTCGCGTTCTTCCCATTCGGGAACCTTTTGGACAATGGCGTGTGCAACTATCCTCAGGCTGCGCCCAATCGTTGACGGTGGAATGCGCGCATCGAGTAATGCGTGACCAGTGCTCGCGTCCGTAGGAAGCTGCCCATGTGCACCTTCGCTCCACCAGCGCATTTTTGCGCTGTCCGCCGCGGCAAGGCGGTGCGCTTCGTCTGCCATGCCGCGCCAGTCGAGCGCGGCTGCCACCCAACCATTGTTCTTGTCGTGCCAGTCTGGCGTGTTTGGAATCGCTTTCGATTCCTTCAGGGTGCGTCCATGCCGCGCACCTTTTTCACTGTCAAATCGCGCGTGCATTTCATCCAGAACCGCACTTAGTTGCGTGCCGCCAAGCTGTCGGCGCCGCGCACGTTGCGAACGTTTGCGCCATACGGCGTCCTCTTGCATCTCGGTCTTGGCTGCAACTCGCTCGACCTTTGCCCTTATGTCACCCACCTGGCTCAACGCCTTGCCAGCAGCTGTAGCAGCACCTGCCACACGGCTAGTAATCGAGTTCGGTGCGCCAGCAACAAATGCCGCGATGCTGCTTGCGGTCGACAGCGACGGGAGCACGCTTGAAGGCGTGTCCACGCCTGCAGTGTGCGACTGCCGTGTTGGCGCTGCCGTTCGGGCGGTCTGTGCGGTCCCACCGGCGTCTTCCGCCATTCTACGCCGATTGCGACGCTTGGTGGCCGCTTGCTCTGTCCGCTTGCGGCGCGCTATGGAGTGCACGCGACTTGCAAAATTGGCCGCGTCTTTGCCCCAGCCGCGCCCACTGGATAGAAACGCAGCAGCACCACGCAGCATTCGGCCCGCTGGATGCGCCCGCTCTTGACTCGGTGTTAGGAACTCTTCGTCACCTGCGCGGTCTTCTTGCTGCACCGTTTTTCCGCTCGCATCAACGCTGACCGACGTCCTGCGCAGGTGCGTCTGGCCGTTGTTCATCCCACCGTCTCTGGCGTCAGCGACGCCCTCACCGTCAAATGCGGTTGCCCTCGCTTTCCTGCTCTTGCCCTTGGCGCTCTGCGCTGACTCTGGACGACGAGACTGGTCTGCTCTCACCTCATGACTCAGACCGACGAAGTCATGCGCTTGCTTCATCAGTCCCGCCATCGTAAAACCAAACTTCCCGACGCCGTCGTGCACGGCAGATGGATCAATGCCATGCTTGACGGCCACGTGATGCACAACCGACCTTGCCATGCACTCTTCATCCGTAGGACCAGTCATGGCGTTGCGCCCAAAGCCGTTTGCATCTCGACACTCCGGAACCGAATGTGCGAAGGGGGCGAGCAGGTCCGTGCCCACGAGGTGCTGCGGCTCAAGTTCCGACGTGCCAGCGTGGCCCCGCTCATGCAGTCGTCGCATTGTGTGCCCCATGCGTGCCGCGCCCGACCGCTGTACATGCATCACGCAGTATTGCATGCCGCACTTTGGTTCTTCCCAAGGACGTGATTTCGACCGGGCGCAGCACGCCTTGTCGAGGTGCAGGCGCAACGCCTTCTCGAGCTTTGCACGCCCTTCTTCCTCTGTAAGCCGGCGTCTTCGTTCGCGCACCTTCTTCTGCTTCTTGTGGGCGTCTAGCCCAGCCATCGAAGCAAAGAAGTCGTGGCAGTCCGAATTCGATGCGTTTCTAGCACAGTCGTGGCAAGCCTGCGTGGACTCCTTGTCGGTCAGCACGCCCCACAGCATGCCCGCGCGCAGGCGAGCCTTCAGTGCTGCATCCGGTAGCGTGTTCGGATCGCAGACGACCGCTGTCAATTCTTGCATGGCATAGAAGTGCGGCGGTGGCTCTCGCGGCGTTGGACTGGGAATGCGGCTTTGGCGTTCAGCAAGGCGACGCCCCGCTGCGCACATTCCGTCGTCAAACGTCGCTTTGGAGTCGTAGTTGTTCGCAGATGGATCGGTGCATCCAGACCGAGAGACGCTTTGCTCTCGCGACGTAGTGAACAGGACCCTCACAAAGTCATCAGCCGAGCTATTGTACGCAGCCGCAATCTCCCATGCCGCACCCGCCTGATCTGACGACTGCGATGATACCGTCGCCACGCCAAGGGTCTGGGCAGCTGCTGCAAGGATCTCCTTACGCGCCTCGCGACTGCGCAAGTCCACGACCTGCTCACTGAACGTGGCGTGCGCGAGCATCTCATACACCGCGTCGTAGACTTGGGCTGCTGACCTTGAGCCCACAGGCTCCGCACACACGCGGCATTGTTGCAGCGCCCCGCAGAGATCCTTGCTCGCGCACATGAGCACCTCGGACGCCTCATCAACGAGATGAGCAAGCAGCATGTTGCCAACTGGCCAGGCGCGGCTCTCCAGGAATGTGGACAGATTGCGCGCGGTCCAAAACTCAGTAATGTCGGGCGCAACATCGAATACGCGCCACCACGTCATGCAGGCCTGGGCATCGAGCGGCGAAAGTATCGTTTTGCAGGTAAGCTCTTGGGCCGCGTCGCGCGGCACATTGTATGTTCTGCGCAGCCTTTGGCAGACCGTGCTCACGGGTGTGAGTGCCACGGCGTCAGCAGACGTGCGCAACGCTTGCAGACCGCGTAGCACACGAGGTATGATGGCATCTGAGCACGTCGAGGTGATGAGAACCTCGCCATTCGTAGGCGAAACTAGCATGATGCGCCCCGCCTCGTCCGTAACATTGCCGCGCCCGGCACCCTCGGCACGCACGCGGCAAGCTACGAGCGGTCCTGCAACGCTCGCTCTGACATTGATCCATCGCCGACGGCACGCTTCCTCATCGTCTTCCGTGGCTGTTGGGTCATAATTGATCGCGAGCGAATCCATGCATCCTGGTTTGTGAGGGGGCGGCGGTGCGTACGTTTCGTGCTGCTCAAACAGCCGACGCCCATGAGACGGTTGCGTCCCTGCGGCTGGCGACGTTGACAGCGAAGGCGTTTGGCTGTCAGAGACGTGGTACAAGCGCAAGGAGTTGATGCGTAGCTTCGTGTCGCTTAGGTACGTGCGCAGCGTCAGGTATCGATACGCCCGTGTGCAGTGGACCGGAATGACAATGCGTTCAGAGGCGGCGTCCACTAATTTTGTCGCAAGTCTGAAACCGCGGAAGGACTCGTCGTTGCTTCCCCATATTTCGACGCGTCCAAGTGGATGGTACATTTGGACGGCCACGCCATCGTCTTCTCCCTCAGAAAGCAAACGGCTGCCCTCTATGAAGCGACACTCGCAGTCGGGGAAGTCCGTGCCGTATTCGCACGTCGGCGCCGTGAGCACGCCGTTTGCGTCCAGGCCGCCGTCTTCGCAAATCCCATTGTGTGCGCGTGCAACGAGATCAGCTTCGCATATCGCCCTGTCGCCCGTGCCGTGCGAGCATGGGCTGGGCGGGCTTCCTGGCGACGGCGGCGGACTTCCAGGCAACGGCGGTGGCGGAGGGCGTGTGGGTGGAGGCGGCGGCGTCTCCGGGGGCGGTGGCGTTGGCGGGTCAAAGTGACTGTACAGCGTCAGCTCGGCCACAAGCAAAGGCAAGAAAGATTCGGCCCCCACATCGACCGTCAGATACGCCTGCTCGTCCCCAAGACTTTGGCACAGCGTATTTTCACCAGGATCGTCTGTGCACCACTCAGCAGCACCCGTATCATCGTACACTGCCATTGCCGAGGCGTCGAATCCAGAAATGCCATTTGCGTCGCTCGCAAATACCCGCGCGGGCGTGAAAGCCGCAAGCGAGTCCATTGGCGGGACTGGCGAGGGAGGCACGCCAGGCGCTGCATACTCCGCGGCCTCGTACTCGAGGAAGCTCGTGCGGTCAAAGGGACAACCTGCGCACAACCGGGCAGGTCATGGAGCAGCTGATTTCTGATCTGGATGACTAGCATGCGTGCAAACTGCGCTTCGAGTTGTTGAGCTGACCTGCGATGAAGAAACTTCCACAATTGACGTTCTGGTTTGCCGACCGCTCGGCTTCGACGCGTTTGACATCATCCATGGCGAATGTGAAACAGGTGCTGTGGCATACATTTAGCTCTACGAGACGGGCTGTTTCTGGCGGCATGGGCGGGTCTGGCGGTGCAAGTGGCGGTCGTGGAGGGGAGAGTGGCAGCGCGGGCGGTCTGCTTGGCGACGGCGGACTTGCTGGAAAAAGAGGTGGCGGGCATGGCGGAGGTGGCGGCGGCGAAGGAGATGGTGGAGGCGGGGGTGGTGGCGGCGGCGGATTGCAAGGTGGAGCGAATGGCGGTGTAAACGAAGGTGTAAACGAAGGAGGTGGCGTGGAGGGTGGCACCGCCGGCTGCGAGGAGATACTAATGCTACACGACCACAACAAATTCTGTGTCATGATGATGCACGGCTGTCTTTCTTATCCACGTCAGGGAAGGGATATTTGCGAGTGTCGTGATCGGCGCACCGAAGACACGTGCGCGGCTAGCGCGTCGGGGCAAGCACCTGACTTTGTTTGGCTGAATGCTCATGTCAACCTCTCATTTGCCAAGCTTTTCTATCAACACTTCAAGCCTTTCTTCGTCCGCTTCAGACCTCGGTCTCTAACGACCAACCTGAGGGCTCAGAGCGTGCAACGCACGGTGTAGACACGTAGGTTCGACGGCTGCCCGCGCACCGGCGCGCCGGAGGCGACCGGAACCGGAAGGCGCCGGAAGCCGCCTCCGGTGCGCACCGGGGGCGGCTTCTGGCGGCCTCCGGTTCGAGTCGCCTCCGGCGCGGTGGTGCGCAAACGAGCAGCACCCCGCTTCCGGTAGGGGCCATTTGCCCCGAAGTACGCAACACAGCGCGCTGCAGACCGACGCATGCCACGTACCGGAACATGCATGCGCCCTGCATGGCGCGCGCCGGCCACTAGGGGAGGGGGGCGGGGAACGGAGCGCCCACGCGTTCGTCGCACCATGCAACCAATTGTCAACAGGTGCACGGAAAGACCATCTCGCCAGTGGCAGCCCCTCCCAAACACCACCCTCACACCACCTCCCTATATTATTTACCACTCAGCGCCTCACTCCTCGGATTTATTCACGGGCGGCCCCTGGGCCAAAGCCGCAGCGTCGCTCCTCATAGTTGCACCATATCAGGCGTCAGGGTGTGTCATACGAGTGGATCATCGCGTCGTGCTGCTTACACCGGGGATACGCATATTGTTTTGAAAGCGTCGTGTTCTTGTACAGGAAGGACCACTGTTGAGGCGTCCGGAATGGCAGCGGCTGCGTCTCGGCCACCATCAGCTCCTCCCACAGCCCCCACGCCTGCGCTGGCAGCGGCTCCGTCGATTCGGCGTCGAGCGAGGACAGCAGCAGCCCTAAGCGCTGCAGCTCACGCGCAAACTTGAGGTCGCGAAGACTGGCCAGCAGCTTGAACGAGACCGCCCGCGGTGATGGCCACGCGCGACGAAAGCCGAGCGCCGCCGCGAGGCCCTGATCTCGCAGGAACGTGAGGAGCAGCTCCGGATCGGCCGTGTCAGCGTCAGCCTTGCCGGCGGCCGACGATAGCTTCTGGTTGATGAGCGCGCGGTGGTGATCATCGAGCGAAGGCTTCATGAGCGCGGACGCCATTGGCAACGCCAGCGACCCGTAGATGCCGAATGCCTGCGCACGGTCGACGTCTGGGTGCGGGTAGTGGCCGGCGCTCTTCCAAGAGAGGCCGCGCAGGTCGAGCTCGTAGAGGTACACGCGCCCGTCCGCGCCAAGGCCCACGTCGGCGACGAACGGAGAGTTCCAGTGCGCGAGGCTGCTGCCCACCGCGTGCGACGAGGCCCGGAGCTGCGCCTGAAAATATTCCTGGTCGGCAATCAGGCTGCGTGTGACTGTGTCGTCGACGTTGCGAAAAATGGCGGAGGGCGCGAGCCCAGCTCGTCGTGCAATGTGAGCGACGGTCTTGTGCGTGCCTGTCGTGGAGAATCCCGCCTCGCCGTGCGCTGAGTCGATCGTATCGCCCGTCATCGCGCAATCGCACGCGCGAATGTGCGCCTTCTCCCGCGCGTTCTCACAGACCGCGTCGACGGCCGGGTTGATGTTCCACATGTGCCGGTTCGTCTGCGTGAACGCGATGCTCGTCGAGTAGTTGTGCGTGGGCGAGCCGCTACGCGTAAAGCCGTGCCGCGAGACCCACACTCGCAGCGGTTCCCACTGCACCAGGCCAAAGACGCGCAGCTCGCAGCGCACGGCGACCGCGCGGCCAAGGTGCGTGTTGTGGTGGATCAGCGGCGGGTCGAGGTAGCGCATCAGCATTTTCTTTTGCTTTACGAGGTGCGTTGGCGATTCGAGGTCCTTGTTAGTCCGCAGCGCGATACCATTGCCCATCGCGAGCACCTGCCCGCCCGTGGCGACCCAGCGCGTCAGCCAAATTGGCTTGGGCCCGTCCATCGCGCGCTGCTCCGCTATGAGAGCTGCATACGCTTCGCGGGTGGCACCAGGCGCTCTGCATGGCAGCGCAAAGCGGTGCAGAGGGTTGCCAGTGCGGTTGAACAGACCCTCGGACTGTCGGCAAAACTGGGTCTTGCGATCGCCATCGTGCATAAACTTCCCAGGCTGGCCGATGAAGCGCAACTTCGAGCCCAGCGCCAGCTCGAGCCGGTCCCATTGGACCGCCTGGTCGTGGAGGCTCTGCGTTCTGGGAAGATGGTCGTTAGTAAGTGTAAGGTAGAAGACCGATCTTCCATTGGCCAGCTGCTCCTTTGCGCACGTGAGATCCTTTGTCATCTCTGGCATACCCAGGATGTGCGTCCAAACACCGGCATGCGCAATGTGCCCGTGTGACTGCGGCACGTTCTTGGGCGGGCCCGGCGTGTTCATCACGAAGGAGGGCTTGGTTGCGGGCACCTCACGGGGTGCATTGATCCATGCGGCGTAGCCTGCGGGCGGCTCGATGCCCGACATTCGGCTGCTCCGCGCGGCTAGTCCCCGGGTTTGGGACATTCGTACAAGCTTAAACCAATGCCGCGACTAAAGATGGATCGTCGCAGGGGAGTGCTTCGAGGATATGTGCCTCCGGCGGCCCCTCTAGGCCGGGGAGGCCCTTTTTTAGCCTCCGGCGGCCCCCTCAGGCCGGGGGTGGCCAAGCTAGAGGGTGTCGCGTTTCGTTGTAAGGGTTTGCTGCGCAAAAAAGAGGCCACGCCTGCCTTCAAACTCGTTCAGTACGCGACTATGGGGAGACAGGGCGCGCGGCAGACACTATGGCAGGCATCTGAACTTTCGCCTCTTCGCGGATCCAAACTGAAACGTGCAGGGAGCGTCGCTAGCGCGCAGCCAAGGGGGCACCCTTCCGTCACACGTCTGGGAAACCCTACGGGGTGCTCAACGGATCTGGAAACCCACGTTGGGTGCCGGATGGGGGTTGGGCTGACCTCCACGCTCAGAAATGATGCGAAACACGGCAGGATAAGGAACTGAACGGTTTTGTCTAGTAGGGACCGGTTCCGTAGTCTGTGAATAGCTGGCTCGCTTATAAGACGATAAGAAACTGTACAAGGAAGTAAAGAGAGAGAGAGAGAGAGGCAGAGAAGCACCACTGAATTATACTGTCAACATGAGCACACGCCGCGGCAGCCGCGCAGCAGCAGCTGCCGCGCCACTGCGAGGGCCGCGTCCGCGGGAGCGCGCATTTCAACAGCTGCTCCAGCACCCGGCCCAATCGCCGCTGGTGCACGTGGCGCGCTCAAACACCGTGCAGTCGCCCCCCCCCGCGCCGTCGCCTGTGGCTGGCACCGTTGCCCAGTGGATTTGGCAACAGTTTCCACGCAGTAGAAATGAGGGCAACGAGCTTACAGAAGACACAGCATTCTCCCACTGCATGGATTACAGAGAGCTTTACGATGCTGGCATTGTTTTCTTTTGTGTCTCTTCAGACGAGAAGTGTCAAAAGGCTTACAAACACGATGAGTTTAGTGATGAGCGCCCGGTGTGCCTCCGAACATATTCGTCGCTCAGGTATGACCAGGTGCTGGATTTTGATGAGCCGTCGTCGCTTAAACCCTTTCGTAAACAGTGCACCAAGCTTGTCGACGAGCTTTACAAACAACACAAGGATGCCATTCTCGAGGCCTTTCAAATAAGCAGCTGCTACGACGGAAATGACCCCACGGGCGCAAAAGAGGGATTCTTCTCCTTGCAACCACCCAAGGGCGCACAAGACGGATTTTTCTTCGGCGCAAAAAAAGGAATGGTGGTCAAAGACGGAAGCATTCTCGTGGACTGTGGGTTGGTAAGTACACTCTTTGGTACAAGATATGCTCAAAAAAGAATACACCTCGCTAAAAGATTTATAGATGATGAGGAGAAGCGTTATGTATTCCACACGGATGCCAACAACAAGTGGAGAATGTACAGACATCTCGACCGTGACGAGCTCGGCCGGGCGTTGCTACTCAGTGCTCTGGCTGGATGCGCCGGATATGGAAACGTCTCAAATGCTAAATTGGATCCGATTGCTGCACATTTGCAGTGGCTGTACATGCTTGGCCGCACGACGCACCACTTGCCTTCGCGCCTTCCAGATGCATCCTCCGGCAGGGGATGTAATCCCCAGGTGGCGACCGGATTTTTGCACGCAAACACTAAGACGGAGGGTAGCCTTGCGGACCTCCAAAGAATGCCAGAGAAGGCGATACGCTGCTCAAACAATAACTGCTACCCAAACAATCTGTACTACGCCAGAGCCCTTTCGGCTTTTTCCGACAAATTTCCTACAATGCGCATCGAAGGTTGGATCTTGACAAGCGACAAGACTTGGAACATTGAGATGTGGTCTATCTTTGAAGACATAAAATTCACTAACAATTCTCCGGGTGAGCTGATGCTGATCGCCAAGCATGCGATCGACCCCAAAGTAGAGGACGTGGTCCAGTGGGGCAAGCAGCGGTGGAAGCAACAGAAGTAGTGCGTGATAAATCTGTATGTAGAGAGTAGTTAGACACGTGGTGACGTGAGGTCCTCAATGAATCCCCGCCTCTCCATCTCGTATGCCTGCGCATTTAAAAAGCTGGGCACCGCCTCCCATATTTCCGCTTCGCCCGCTGCTTTCTTGGCGTCGTACCACGCGCCGCTCGCGCTGATCACCCCCCCGTAGGGAAGTATCCACGATCGCGAGTGCGTGCTATTGATCGTGAAAGGCCCCCCCGCCATGCCATACTTTGCGACGTTAGCTCCAGCGACTGTCACGCTGATGCTGCTCTGTTGAGCCTCCGGCCAGTTCGCCTCGCTGTACTGCATCACAAAGTAGTCTGCCCAGCCGGCGTCGCTGAGGTACACGTCGTCCGGAACCGTGATCTCGAGCTGGGCGCCGTCGCGCACGAGCATGGTGTATCCGACCGCCCACGTCTTTCCCGACGGGGCGTACATGTAGCTGGGTCCTGCGCCCGGTCCAATGTTGGTGTTGCGATGGAGCACCTGGACTGAATCCGAATGCACTGGATGGTTTGGTGCATTGTCCTTGACGGTGAGCGTGCCGCGGTCGGGGCTGAAAATGACGAGAGGTCGGATCTTCATCGCGCTTGGGCACATCCACCAGTAGGTCCCCGACTGTGAGATGTTCTCGGCGGTTTGCGAGCACATTTCCGGATCGAGATCAAAGATCGGGTTCCCACTCGGCAAGAAGAAGGTGTGCGCCAGCGGTCCATGCTCCACGACTAGACTGGTCACGTGGTCGCTGACCTCGTCAACCAATACCATCGCGTCGCGCCGGCTTCCCGTGCCTCCGTTGATGAAGTAGGAGGAGGCGCACATCCCTCCCGTGATCTCCCCCGTTCCCAGCGCGCAGTGGTGGTTCAGGTCGATGTGGCCGGTCTCCCACTTTACGTTCTTGTACTCCACGAGGCCCTGTCCACCCGGGGCCTGCACTCTGGCGCGCACCACGCACTCCTCCATGATGGGAGGACTGGAGAGCGAGCGCCTGTAGGTCTGCGCAACAGCCCACCCGTGTGGGTGAGTGCGTGAGTGTGTGCGTGAGTGTTCGAAAACGCAAATGCGCACCTTCCAGTACTGCGCCTTGAGGCCGTCCACGGTCGTCATGTTGTAGGAAGACGTGTCTCCCAACTCGTACGATCCCATGCTGAAGTCGTTGTGGTACTCGATGTGGTGGGAGACGTATCCCGGAGCGCCGTGATCCGCTCCGGTAGTCGTGTCGAATGGGCATGCCTGCTTCCAGTCCGTGACGTAGCCCATGGCGTCAATCTCGATCTGCAAGGGCGCATGGATGTTGGCGTACCACCCAAAGCCACTGTTGTCGTGAAAGACGTTGTACTCGAAGCGCGGGAGGGGCATCGCCTTGGGCGCGACCTTGAACTCGGCGATGTCCTTCCCCCAGCCTCCGACGGGCGCCTGATTGGCAAAGAAGGCATTGTCCATCATGAAGACGTGGTTGCCAATGAGGTCTGCCCCTGCCATCGACAGGGAGTATATTCCGCTCTGCTCATCGTAGTCGGCGTTTGCCTGAGTTTTGACGCCGTCCGCCAGCGAGCATCGCCCTCCAGGTAGGGACGACGTCGCGCACCCGATCACGTTGCCCATCAGCGTGTTGTTGTGCTCGGCCCCGTTCTGAAGGTATATGCCCGCCCCGCGGTGGTTCCAGATGATGTTGGAATGTAAAAGCACGTTGCTTGTACCGTGGATGGTGATGCCCTTGGACACGGAGCGCTCGATGACAGCTCCCGTGATCTCTCCGCCCGCTTGGTGGCGATGATGGAAGTGGTGGCAGTAGTGTCCAAGAAGCACGCGTCCGCAGTTGGTCATACGGTGCCACTTCATCACGACTTCCCCGGACCCTTCTGCACGCGTGACGATTCCCTGCCCACCCGTCGACTCACTCGAGTTGCGCCAGTGCATCGGACCCGTAATGTGGATGCTCCTCTCCATGTGCATGACCTCGGCCCTGAGCGTGATCGTGTCACCGAGCGTGTTATTGAACGTCTTGTAGGGGTTGTTGCCAATGTGGGGAACGTCCGTGGGCGCCTCGAGCGTGACCATGCACTGTGCGTTTCCAGGGCCGACGTGGTTTGTGACGAAGGAGATGGAGGAGATTGTGTGCTCCTTGGTTTCGCGAGGGTTTTTCGGTTCAGGTGCGCGCCAAAGGTTGTAGGCAATCACGATGCGGTCGCCCACCTGCCAACCTTCGCACTCATCGACGTGGATCTCTTTGCAGCCACAGCCTTCAAGATTTTGGTTTGTGAGGATGCTTTCGTCCAGGACATCGGGGCAGTCGTCGTCGTCGTCGTGGCCGTTGCCGCTTCTCGCCCCAGTGTTGATGCAGTCCGACATGAGCAGCGTCCACGCGGTCTTGTTTACCCCATAGCTGTGCCAGCTTCCTTCCACCTTGATCTGTCCCTTTTCGAGGCAGTCGTAAAGATTGTTTCCGTAATAACTCAGCTCTCGATCGGTGACCATGCTTTCGCAGTCTTTGTGGTCGAGGTAGATGGTCACGTTTGAAACGGGTGACGCCTCTGTGCCAATCTGCACGCTGCCATGGGGCGTGACGTAGATGGTTTCGGTTTTAATGTACGTGTTGCTCTCCACGACGAACGTGCCATCCACCGTGATACTCGTTGTGCACCGCGTGAGCGACGTGCCCGACGCCACCGTCACGGTCTGTCCGTGCCCGTTTACGCACTCTCCCGCGGACACCGGATTGTTCCAGTCGGCGGGCGGTGGGTTGGGCGGTGGCGGGTTCGCCGGGGGAGGAGGCGGAGGGAGCGGAGACGGCGGTTCGTGGGGCGGTGGCGAAGGGCGAGGCGGCGGCGGCGGGTGTGACGGTGGATTTGGTGTGTGTGGTGGACTCGGGGGCGAAGCCGGAGACGGTGGAGTCGACGGGGGGAGCGGTGGCCCGGCCGACCCCCGCACCGACGCGTACCAGATGGAGTACCCGTAGTCGCTGTGCGGGCTGACCATGTACAGGCGGATGTACCTGGCAATCAGCCCTTCCGGAAGCGGGTGTTCTATGTTGTACGCGGGCGTGGAGCCATCGTTGGCAGTGTG
>Ga0302126_10001485_pt1 | contig 13889 bp, 10 predicted proteins | sample CB4_20m_MG_FD_203108 | JGI IMG/M metagenome (GOLD analysis project Ga0302126, IMG submission 203108) | Marine microbial communities from Western Arctic Ocean, Canada - CB4_20m | ecosystem: Environmental > Aquatic > Marine > Oceanic | place: Canada: Western Arctic Ocean | collected 2017-09-24 | reverse complement strand
CATGACTGTATCGTGTGTACTATGTCGTGCGTGGAAGTATGAGGTTTGAATAATATCTACGATTTTCTTCAAGGATTCAAAATTTCTTTAGAAGAAGATAGAAGATAGAAGAAGAAGAAGACAGAAGAAGAAGAAGAAGAACGTGAAAAGAGACACGGTGCTTTAATTGATACGAGTGAGCCTTACATACTATATACATGTATACATTCACATGTACTCGATCGTAATAAGAAATAAGTGAAATAGAGGATTCTGAATAGAGTCTTCCGAAACCCTAAATCTATTCACGAAGAAGAAGAAGAAGATTCAGGAAAGGTCGTTATAAAAAAGAAGCGAGAGGCGCCGATCAATCAATCGATCAATCATGAACATCGAACAATAAAAAAGAACATGTGTATGTATATATATATCCGATGATGAATCGTATGAGTAGTGGTAGAAAAGATAACAATAAACATGGAACACATTTATTCACTGCGCCGTTCATGCGCGCGTGCTCGTTTCGGTTAATGAACGCGTTCGTCCTTAGCACGTTCTGTTCCGCGGATGAGTACTATCAATCGATCGAACCGGCGCATTTCTTAGTGTTCGATGGAGTCGGATTGTTGACGTGGGAGTTCTCGACACAGTGGAGATTAAGGAGTATTGCGTATCCATTGTTAGCGTACGCGGTTCCGTTTAAGTTCTTGAAAGCGCTCGAGATCGACACGGCTTGGAGTGTAGATGCTGTGGTCAGAGTTGTCGGCTGCGTGCAGAGCGCGCTTTCAGACGTAGGAATATATCGATTGAGCAGGAAATGGTCCTCGAACGATCGAGCGATCGCCGAAGGTAGTTTTATGGCGAGCCTGTTGTCGCATTGGAGGTTTTATTTAGGCACGAGGGCGTTCGCGAATTGTTTAGAGGAAACGTTCGTGGTCTGGGCCTTAGTGTATTGGCCGAGCGGATATAGTTCTCGTTCGAATAAGATCGACGACGACGATGATGATGATGATGATGAACTTTGCGACGGTAATGATGATGTCGCAAAGACTGCTGCGAAGACGACTCGGCGTAATAATAGGAGTAATAATAGGAGTAAAAAAAGTAATAATAAGAGTAAGAGAGGGTTCCGTGTGCGGAGCGTGTATGCGTTAGTTTTGGCGTTCATGTCATGCGTCGTTAGACCGACTGCGTACGCGTTTTGGCTCATCGTCGGTTTGTATACCGTTCTGTTCGATTCTAAAAATCTTTCTTCAAAGACGAGGGCACAATTCGCCTTGGACGCTTCGATAGTCGGTTCTCTAGTTTTAACGGCAGAGGCTTTAGTGAACAGATCGTTTTATAACGCGTGGGTATTTCCACCGTGGAATTTTTTCAAATTTAACGTCCTAAACGATGGCGCCAGTCAATACGGCGAAAATTCTTTGTTTTGGGCAATAACTCAAGGCTTGCCGACGACTTTAGGCGTTTTGTTTCCGGTCACATTATATCAGCTCTTTATTACTACTAATAATAATAAAACAGCGACAGCAGTGCCAACAATTGCCAAAGTTGCATTTCTAGCGACTGTTGGAATCGTAAGTATTCCAAAACATAAAGAGTTTCGGTTTTTGAACCCGCTCGTTCCAATCGCGTTTGCCGTTTCCGCGAAATGGCTCGTTGAAAGTAATAATAATTATAATATAAAGAACATCGTTATCATAGGTCTTCTCTTACAGATTCCGCTCGCGTTGTATCTCTCTCTATTCCATCAACGAGGAATGGAAGCCATTGTGAGAAAGCACGTTTCAAGACTTGGCGAAGAAGACGTGTTCGATGGAGGCGTACATTTCTGGACGCCTTGTCACGAACACCCCTATTTAGCGACTCTGCACAAAAATTTAACGACGAGCTATTTAGAGTGCAACCCACGTCCTATGCGTTCAAATTCGATGACATCGACGACGACGACGACATCAAAAACAATCGAACGGCAACATAAATCTCAATGGAAATCGTTCGAGGAGAACCCTAGTTTATTCGTGAAACGGAGATACGGCCACACGTTCTTAAACTGCTTCGCGAAAGATACTCGCGAAGATCTTCATTCGAAGCAAAACAAAGAACAAATCCCTTCGCACGTGGTCATCTTCCAACGCGAACGCGACGAAATCATCGATTGGCTCAAATCTTTTCACTTCAAAGAAATAGCAAACGAGTTCCACGCGCATTTCTCGGTCGACAGAGAAGGCCAATCGAGGGCGTATTTGTTCGCGCGCGAAATTCGTACGAACGACGATCGAACGTGTTCATCATTAGAACACGAAGTAGAGACTATTTAAGAAAGCCCCCTCTTTCTTAGCAGCAGCAGCAGCAGCGGCAGCAGCAGCGCAGCAGCAGAAGAATAAACATTTTAATTCGATCATAGTTTAGGCAGCTTCCGCAAGACTCCAAACATGTTCTTCGACTTCTTCGCTTTCGCCTTTTGTTGGTCATCATCATCATCATCATCATCTCGAACCGCGGCGGCGGTTTCACCAGCCGCGGCGGCGGCGCTGACTACGTCTTCCTCCCTCGCCTTCTTCGCCCTATTACTCTCCCACTTCTTCTTCACCAGCAAAGCATTCGAGGTTTCGGTGGTTAAGAATTCATCGTCCGCTTTTGCCCATCTCGTCTTCTCCGAAATCTGTGCTTTCAATAACTTCTTCCTTCTCTTTAGCCACTTCGCGCCTTGCGTCTTCGGGTTCGTGTTATTCCCACCCATTCACTATAAATCGACTGCTTTCGAGATAGATGTGTGTATTCGTTTCAAGACCGATTGTTTATTTAACAAACTTTTAGTGACGTGCTTTAAAACGAACGCAGCGACTGAACAGAGCGTACTCTGCAGAGAAGAGATATATCTTCCAAAACGAAAACGGCGCCCTCGGTTGCTTTTATTTCTTCAATCACTCCCTTACTCTCTTACTCTTAATCTCTGTTAATGTTTATGCGCGATCGTTTGGAGATGTATACAGGGATTATTTCCAAAACGAAAACAGTGGGCTATATACTTCCTTAATAAGCGAAAGCCCTTAAAACGCTTCTGCAGAGTTTTGTTCCTTTTATTTCTTCAATCACTGTCTCTTACTCTCTCTCTCTCTGTTAATGTTTACGCGTGATCGATTGGATATATATGTATACATAAAGCGGATTACTTTATTAAGGAAATTCAAATTCCGCGTATCTTTTTTTTGACGGCTCGCAATCTGATCTAATCATTTCCAACTCCATCATAAACTACACCGCGGAAAAGAAAACATAAACAAAAGAATGATCGATACGGACGAACAGAAATACAAGAGATCGTTACTGAAGAAACTGCGCGAACAGTTACGGCTTAAACATAGACTAGAGAAAGGCGAATCGATCGATCCAGCACAGCATAGGAAGATTCAGGATATTAACGAGACGTTGAATAGGCTCGAGCAAAAGTTCTCGTTAACGACTGAGACGAGCGAAGAGGTTAAGCGATTGTTTGAAAGTGCCGAAGATCGTTCGTCGATCGATGATCTGCAGAAGAAGAAGAAGAAGAAGAACGATGATGATTGCGATGATAGTGAGAGGAAGCAGAAGAAACAAAAGTCTTACTCAACAGTGCAAGCGTCCAAGCAACTGAAGGAGGACAAGGAGGACTATGAGAACTTCCACCAATTCGCTACGAAGCGCATGAGTGATGAGCGAGTTTTAGGGGAATATAGTAAACGAGTAGCCAGGGCTATGGTAAGGTTTGATGCGTTTCGGTTATGTTCGATTCAGTGGAGTTTAGGGACGATTTGGCAAAAGCTGTTGGGAAGTTTATCGAAGAACGCGGTTTCGGAGTTGGCGCGATTGAGAGGGATTTGCGCGTCGAGGTTTTTGAGGGTTTCAGAGAAAGCGGACGCGAGAGCGCTCGCGACTTGTCTATGGAGCTTGGCGCAGACTATCAGTTTAGGGAGTAGCGTGACGATGATAAGCAACGACAACAACAACAACAACGATAACGTAGTAGAAGTAGTAGTAGTAGCGGATGCGATTAAAATGGCGATGAAGAAATTAGGTGAATTGGAGGCGAAGAAAATTAGTACGCAAGACGGCGCGAACGCGTTATGGGCGCTCGCAAAATTGAGAATACGAGCACAAGATGGTATTGAAAAAGTAGTCTCGAGAATTGCTGAGCAATTCAGGGTTTGTAATAGTAATACCACTATGAAAGCGAAGGAAGTATCGTCCACGATTTGGGCTTTAGCGACTCTCGCGCAAGACGGATTAATCATTCCGCAAAACTCTTCAATAACTGAAACAGTTATGCACGTCGCGAAAATGATCAAAAAAGCGTTCGATGATGAAAGAACGAATGACAACAACAACGACAACAACAACGACAGAAATAATAATTGGAGCGATTCTCGTGTAGTCGCGAATTGCGTGTGGGCGTGTACAAAGCTCTCAACTTCTCAAAACAATCATTCTCTAGAATGCGTAAAAGTTTTGAACTTAGCTATTGAAGCGGCTATTAAGAACGAACATCTTTGGCATTCGCTCGAACCGAGAGCATTTGCAACTTTATTAAATGCAGCGTCTACGCTTGGTGATGATGCGCCGGACGAGAAAAGCACGCTCTTTAAACGTGCTTTAGAATGTTTTGAAGATACCGCAACGCACGGGCGCGATATTACGCCAGAGGACGTATGTGATTTGTGCGAATTTATTGAAGTGACAAAAACTTCAACGACCAAAAGTGAAGACGAACGCGTATTGAAAATCGTGACTGCTATTGCGAAAACATGCGGTGATTGGAAAGCGGCAGGAAGACTCGCTATTGCTTCTAGCGCTCTTGCAATGATCGACGCTAGGGCGAAGAAACGTTTGTTATCGTCGGGAGTCGAAGCGGTCAAAATTATAGAAACCGACCGATTCAACGTCGATAATGCAACAGTTGATATTTTGTCGAAACAAATTGAAGAGCAGTTGCAATCAAAATCAACGAAACAAAGACGCGTTATGATTGCAAACTACGATAGTAAAAATGGCGAAGCGAAACTAAAGGTTACAATTGAGAAATTTGGGCACCGATTTGAGACGTGGCAAAGATTTTGTAGCGCTTCTAATGATAACGCATTCGCTCGCGAGTGGCCCGTAGTAAGCGAAAGAAAATGTGATTACGCTTTCGTTCGCGCGTGTGCGGACAAAGAAAGTTTAAACATGCTCCTCACAGCCGTTGCTACGCGAGTAAAAGTTGGAGGTGAAGTTTTTATTGCCGGCGCCTTGAGCGAAGGTTTTTCAAACGCGTTTGATGCGTTTAACAAGGTATGTTTCGTTTTTTTTCTCTCAAGATTTAGTTTTTGTCGCGATTTCATGATTTTTATTTCTTTTCCTTTCGTTTCTCGCGCGCGCGTTCTGCATATCCCGTCGCGATTAAAGAATTGAGTCTTTTTTAATTAAGAGATTCTTCGAACGTATCGCGCTGGTCTACATCGAACGCAACATTCACGAACGAGATAGGGGAGTTTCGCACTTTAAAGGGCCTATCCAGCCTGCGTATATTTCTCGTCTCGGTCATTCCGGTCATTAATGAGCCTCGTTCGCAGCAGTCATCTGCGTTCGAGTTCGAAGCGTCGTATACATCTCTTTGAACTTTACTTTAGTCGACGACCGTTCGATGTTGTTGTTGTTGCTGCGATGTGGGGGACTAACTCGCCGCACATTTTTTTTGTCAATAAAAACGCACAGGATTTGTACGAGCCCGCACGAAGAGTGAATGGCGTAGCAACGATTGTTTCATCATCTAAATCTGAAGTAGAAAAAAGCTTTGATTACGCTTTTTGTTTGGCAGCAAAAGTCATTTCCAACAACGACGCTGGCGTAAGTAGTAGTAGTAATAGTGATAATCTTACATTGGACTCGTTCGAAAACGTTACGAAAGAATTACCTCTTTTCGGCAACATTGTAGCGAAGAAATGGACGACATATCCTGGATTTTTCGCCAAAGGTGGTTTAGATATCATGACTTCGTTCCTGTTAGAATCAACGATCGATTCTAAAACGAACGAATTCAAAAAAGGCGTATGGAACGACGACGAAGCCTCGAAACCTTGTAAGCGTATAATGGATTTCTGTTGCGGCTCAGGCGTCATCGGATATGTCTTGAAAAACGTAGTAAAGAAGCGGCTTAAAATGCTTTCTATGCTCGATTGTGACAGCGTAACTCTCGTAGCGGCAAAGAAGAACTTATTATTATCATCCAACGACGACGACGACGCGGCGACGATATCGTTCTCGCTCTCCGACGGTCTCCCTCTGAAAGCGATGAAGAAAAAATGTGACTTAATATTCACGAATCCGCCAGTACATTACGGCTCAAAGCCTGACTTCTCCGTGTTAACTGATATGTTCTTGCGTTTAGAAAACTGCCTCGCAAAAAAGAAATCGCCATCTTCATCATCGGCTTGCTTCTGCGTCTGTCAAAGGTACGTTCCAATCGAAGCTCTTCTGAAACGCTCTCGACGCGACGTAAAAATCGCCGCTGACGTTTTCGCGAAGAACTCGCGTTTCGTCGTTTGGAAACTCTCAATCTCATAGTCACTCTTTTCGCTGTTATTATTATTATTATTATTATTGTTACTTATATACCGTATCCTTCTGCGTGTTTATCAGTACTCGTTCTCGGTCATCGTTCAGTTCCTTCTTTGACAACCTTGATGTTTTCAAAAAAATTTATATTCTCTTTTTTGTCGTTTCGATTCCCCACAACAAAACACGCTCCTTTCTAAATTAATTTAATTGAACGAACGAACAAACTCTCTCTCTCTGTCTCTGTCTGCGTTTACTTTAAGTAAACGAAAATCTTCTCGAGAAATCTTTCTTCAGGTCTGTTCTGTTTCATTAGCAGAGAGTCCTGTCGACAGTTAAAAGTTTTTGAATAAACGAGATCCAAAGTAAAACAGAGCGCGGCTTTTGCTGCCGAAATAACTAACAAACACGACAACAGACCACTAAAATACTGATAACAATAACAAATAATAATAATAATATAATAATAGTAATACGGTAGTAATAATAATGTCAACGTCTAGTTCAGAGGATGATTACGATCAACACGAGATGAAGACAACAAGTAATAGTAATAATAATGATAGTAAAGGAGAGCATGGGCAAAAGACAACACAGAATAACAACGAATACGCGGAAAACGACGACGGCGTGTTCTTCGATGAACACTTACAGTTCATTTCGTTCAATCAGGACGGCGGGTGTTTTGCGGTTGGCACGGATTCAGGTTTCAGGATATTCAACGCGGATCCGTTTAAGGAGACGTTTAGGAGAGATTTCGATGGCGGCGGAGTCGGTATCGTAGAGATGCTGTTTAGATGTAATATATTGGCGTTGGTCGGAGGCGGCGCGATTCCGAAATATTCCCCGAATAAGGTTATGATTTGGGACGACCATCAAGCGAGATGTATTGGAGAGTTATCGTTTAGAGTGCCAGTGAGAGCCGTGAAGTTAAGGAGGGATAAGATCGTCGTTTGTTTGGAACATAAGATTTACGTATATAATTTCTCGGATTTGAAAATCGTACATCAAACCGATACTTGGGCGAATCCGAGAGGGATTTGCGCCTTAAGTCCAACGCAAGAGCAATGCGTTCTAGCGTGCCCTGGTTTAATAAGAGGACAAGTGAGAGTAGAGTTGTACGACGCGAACGTGACGAAGTTCATACAAGCGCACGATTCACCTTTGAGGTGTTTAGTTGTGAGTTTAGACGGGAGCATGGTAGCCACGGCGAGCGAGAAAGGGACGCTCGTTAGAGTATTCGATTGTCAAAGCGGGCATTTATTGAACGAGTTTCGTAGGGGAACTGATAGGGCGACGATTTATTCGTTAGCTTTTAGCGCAAAGAACGAATGGTTAGTATGTACTTCAGATAAAGGGACAGTTCATTTGTACCGAATTCCAATCGAAAGCATTGGCGGTAATAGCTTGAACGGATTATCGAGAAAGAACAGTAGCGGCTTGCTCTCGATTAATGGTGGTGGTGGTGGTGGAAGTAGTAGTAATGGAAACACGCCACCAAGTACTAATAATAGAGCTAATTACGCACCGCAAAGTCCTCTGACCCCAAAATCACCGTCTTCGATGTTGCAATCCGTGATTTCCATGGGCGTCGCCGCGAATGTTTTACCAAAATATTTACAATCGGAGCGTTCGTTTGCGCAATTTCGGATGAATACGGTTAGCCCGGGCGATAATAATAATAATAATAACACACCGAGCAATTATAGCAATGATGGTAGTGATAGGCACGGTGAGCTTCAAGAAAGTTTGTTTGGATTTTGTAAAGCGTCGTTCTCGACTTCGAAAGAGAATCGCGTGGTTGTGATCTGCGCCGATGGAAGTTATCATAAATTAGAATTCGACCCAGTCAATGGCGGACGAATGAATTCGGTCGATTATGGCAAATTTGGCTAGTTAACTACTTAGCCGTAGAATTCTATCTGCGCGTTGTATTATATTTATTAAACAATATCTAAACTAAGTACAACTGGTATATTTATGAATCAAACATGACGTTTGAATGATCGATTGGTTCGTAAACGATTTCTTCGTAAGTTAATCTCTCGCGATTTTCGCGGATCGATCGTTCAACCCATGGATCGACCTCGTTCGTCCATAACCACACAAAAGTTGCCACAAATAATGCAAATATTAACACTCCGACGACACAACTAAGAACTAATTGATTCGTTCGCATTTGCTTTTGCGTTAAATATATCTTTTTCGCAAACACAATCGTCTTCTTCTTCTGTGGTCGACGTCGTCCATTCTCGATATCGACATCACTTTCGTCTAATATGCTACTACTATTACTGATACTATGATTACTATTATTATTATTACTATTTAACAAAGCAATCGCTCGTAACATCTCCAACTTTTCTCTCACGTTCGCTAACGAACGATCTGTCTCGCTCGCTCTTTCGAATAACAACTTCTTCAAAGGCGTTTTCGCTTCGTTTCGATCGAACTCTTCGTTATCGAGCGCTTTCAATATCTTTTGTTCTTTCATTTTCGATTCCTTCAAAGCCTTTTCGAACTTATCTAACGTTTGCACGAAATTATAGCATTCGTCGCTCGTACTTCTTCTTCTTCTTCTTTTGCTTCTCGCTACGCCGCGTCGATTATTCGTTTCTATTCCATCATCGTCATCATCAGCCGCTACTGCCGCCGCCGAAGAAGTGCGAGATATATCCCTCTGATGAATCATCATCGAATCTCTCAATAACTCGAACAACGCGTCAACGGCCCTATCGCACTCCAATTTCGCTGCGTAGCGCTCTAAAATTACCCCCGCTTCGTCCAATTTTGTCCCTTGTTGACTAATCGTTCGCTCGTACGCTCGTTGTTGTTGCGCAAAGTATAGATTCTCGTCCCTCGTTCTCCTGATTTTCGCGTCTAAATCATCATCTAAATCATCATCTTCTGCATCATCTTCTTCTTCTTCTTCAGTACGTTCTTGCAAAGCGATTGATACGTTCTCGTCTATCTGCATCCTCCTATTTTCCTTCTGATCATCATCGCAATCGTCGAAATCTTCTTCGCGAATGTTATTCTCCATCTGGTCCACGTTCGAGCCCTTCGTGTCGCCTGTAGAAGATCCACTCATTAAACTCTCTACATCTTTAGCGAACGATATAACTCGTGCCGTAGCAGAAGAAGATGTTTCGCGTCGTCTCATTTATTAACGCGCGCGTTTTAAACGCGAGATATTGATGACTGCTTGTGATTGCCCATCGATGATGATTAAAAGTAGTAGTAAGTGATGTTTACGTTCTGTTCCAACTCGTTTCCTTCCATTAAAGCGATCAAAGAATGAATGATTGCTAAAGAAAGAAAGAAAGAAGTAGAAGTAGAAGAAGAAGAAGAGGCGCAAGGAAAAGAGAGAACGGAGAGAACAGAGAGAGGTTTTGATCACCGCATTCTCTCCGAGTGCGCCTCTCTGTTCTGCGTTCCACGTGCTCACGCGCAGAACACAAAAAAAAGTCAACTCTTTTTGTTCTCGAGATCAAAGAAGCGCGAACGCTCTCGCTCTCTCAATCTCTCTCTTACTCTCAAACGCGAGTTCGCGTTTAGCCAAACGCGCGCGATCCGCGGAACGAGTTTCGAGGAAGAGAGAGTTAGTCAGAGAGGAGTACGTGTCGCGAGCACTTCTCACGCGATCGAGACTCGTAAATGGTCTAAAAAGAAGAATAAGCGTTTTATTCTCAGCCTCAAAAAATTCACAGGTTCCTCCTCTTGCGTCATCGTTCATTCGTAAACATACATACTCCACTAACAACGAAGAAAACGCTAGAACGACAAGAAGAAGAAGAAGAAGAAGAAGAAGAAGAAGAAGAACGACTACTACTACTGCGACTACTGCGAAATGTTCGCCATGAATACGATCCATGCAAAGTCTTTTATGAACAAATGCCAAACTTTTAAGTTTATCCAAAACGAACGAATAAATAACGATCATTTAAGTCTTCATCGAAGGATCAACGGAACAACAATAATGCGAGGACAACGACAACAACAACAACAAGGAAGCGCGAGGAGAACGATGAGTTTTACGAGCAAAGGAAGAGCTTTGAAGTGCAGAGCCGGCATAGTCGAGGACGTACAACGAGCGATCAAGCAGAACAAAGAAGCGCTAAAAAGAAAGGAAGAGCAGAAGTATCAGTCGCCAGAAGGAGTTCCGAAGCCGCCGATCGTACCGGTGATCGAACAAGGGAAGTTTGGCTGGGTCGATAACGCGGAAACAATGAATTCACGAGCATCGATGATCGGCTGGTGGTCGTTGTTAATAGTCGAGTTCTGCGCCGGGAAAGGGTTGTTGGAGATCTTCGGCGTTCAGGTCGGGAAAGGGATTAATTTCACGTTTTAGTCGCGCGTGCGTGTTTGGTCGTCGCGCGTAGGCGGCGGTGTCGTTTCGTCGCAGCGTGTAATTGGTATAGTAGTGATATATGTGTGTAGATGTACTCGCGTCGTCGTCGTCGTCGTTGTTGTGATTGGAACGCGTAGTACTATATCATCTCTATTTCTCTCTCTCTCTCTTCTCTCTCTCTCTCTACGCGCGTGTGTGTGTATGTTTTATTAGTATCGTTAGCGTTCTCTCTCTCCGTTTCTCGCTTCGCTCGCTCGCATGTTTATGATTAATAAGTGCTTTGATGGTATGCACTGCCAGGGCTCGAGCGCCTACTTCGCTCTGGCTCTTGGTCTCGATGGCCGAGCTGAGACGGCTCTCTCTTGCGCGCTTCTTGCGCGATTCGCATCTTCACCAGAGTCTTCGCGGCGACGACTTTTTCGGTCGTCCCAGAAACCGTCAAAAGCATGGACTTGTTCTTCACCTGTTCCTCACCAATTGGACGTTGCATTACTTTACACTTGGTCTCTTCGGCGGCGTGTTCGATGATACCTTTCGCACGTTTCTTCGAAGCCGAATCGAGAGCGTTTTTAATCTCAAACACGCAAAATGTTCTCGTTATGACGCCTGGGGAACGATAAAATACATTAAAAGAAGAAGATATTTACGTCGTTGTTAGTACGCGTAAACTCTTTTATTTAAAATAACAAACTTAAAAAAAACGGAAAAGTCAACGCGGTGGCGGGCGGCGAGAAAAAGAAATCGAGAGAATGTTAAAATAACACGCGCGCGAATAAAAGATAGCGATGAAAAAAAAGAATAATGTCACCTGGAGCGATCCTCGCCTCGGGCTCTGTATCGTCCAAACCTTCAAAGTTTGTTATGTTGAACAAACCGCACACGTCCGTAGTGTCTGGCACGTTGTTGTCGTTATTCTGAGAGTACGCGAGAGGAGTTTGCGGACTTTGCGGTTGTTGGTGGTAACTCGTGCCGCCCGTATCAGTCGTATCAGAGCTCGGCGACGTTTTTTCTTCGCCGTAATACGAACTCGCGTATTCGTTGAAACCTAGCGGATAATTTGATTGTTGTTGTTGCTCTTTCGTCGTCGGCGTCGTAACGGATGTTAATACACCTCCTTCGTTGACGATGCCGGAGTTAATCCTTCTCGAGGCCTCTGAAGACGCTCTATCGTTGTGGACTTTCGTGCCCCCAGGTAACTCGTGCGCACGTACTGGAGGGTCCAATCGTAATTGAGTCGTAATCATAGCTAACGCAGAAGCGATGTTGTCCATGGAGTCGGCAGAAATTTGTAAAACTTCGTCGTTTCGCTTTGCGCAGCGAGGCGTCTCGGATGAGGGTAATACGCGAACTAACGAGCCGCTTCCGACTCTTATGCGTTCGATGACGTTACCGAACCGCCCGATGACGTTACGAATTTGCGATGACGGTAAAAGCAAACGAATGACGATGTTGCCATTACTTTCTTCCGCTCCACCAATGGTGTAATTTCGCTGTCCATCTAAAACGATCGTTTCAACGATGCGCAATAGCGCGATTTGCGAAGGCGCCCAGACCTGCGAGTCTTCGACGTCGTACGCCTCGATGGAAATAACTCTCTCGGGAATCGTACTATCAACTGGCGGTTCAACTTTGATTTTCGCCCCAGAGTCACGTTGTAATTGCTTCACCTTCTCTCCATTTTTGCCAATGACGGACCCAGCTCGGGCGTTTGGACATAACAAACGATAGAGCAAAGTTCTCGTCGATTTTCCCTCTGGAGCTCTATACGGTTGTTGTTGTTGTTGTTGTTGTTGTTGTGATGATTGTTGTTGCGATCGGCGTATATCATCGCGATGTTGATCCTGCTGTCTCTGTTGTCGTTCTTGCAAGTTATGCTTGAGTAGATTTTCTTGCTGCTGCGAACGTCTTTCGTCGTTGCGGTATTCGCGCGATTGATTAATATCGTCGTCAAAATCGTAGACCATGGACTCTCGTTGAAGATTCGATCGATATTGCTCTTTGTCCATGTTCCACGACGGTATATTTCTAGCATCGTCGTCGTAGGTGTCGTCGTCGTCGTCGTAGGCTCCGGACAGCAAATCGTGCGGTAAATTCATTTCTTCTTCTCCTTCGTTGTTGTTAGTATTGTCAGGAAGATACGAGTACTCGTCCGAAACCGATATCGGAGATACCGAGACCGAGATCTTCACCTTATGCTCCATCGCTTTTGCGGCCAAAGCCGCGGCTTCAGAGTTTTCTCGTTTTTGCTCTTTACGCTTCTGATCGATTTCGCCATCTTCCAATACGGACCAATCCTTATCCGTCCTCTTAAAATTCAAGTCTTCGTCTTCTTCGTCTGCGTCGTCCTCGTCGTCCGCAGAAGCGCTCGTTTTTTTCTTGGAAATAACAACGCTCCCAGAAGAAGAAGAGGCGCAAGAATCATCTGTATCGTTATTACCATCGCGGTCCTTCTTTTCCCTACTCTCTGGAACCATCGAATCATCGAGCTCTCTTGGAAGCGATCTCCTCAGTTCTCTGGCGCCCTTCTGCAACGAAGCTTCCGCGAGCGCCTTTTGACTATTTTTATTGGCAATAACGGCCCGATCTCGCGCCTGATGTCTTTCTTGTTGTTCCCTCGTTTTCTCGCATTCTTCTTCGTCCACAATTTCTGCACCAGCGTCCATCGCTACGAAAACGTTCTCTTGTTTTCTCTGCTTCTCCTGCTGGTTACTCTCCGCCGCGTTCGTGTTTCCCATATATATATTCAGTCAAAGAGCGAGCGCAGCGGGTTTGTTTTTTGTGTGTTTAATTCGAGATATATAAAGGTGTGAATGTGATGAAGAAAAATTTAAGAGGCTGCTTTTTTTTGTTCAGAAATTACGATCGTTAAACAAGATCACGCGAGATCTTCTGCCGCTCTTCCGCGCGCGCTCTGTCTCTCAAAGCTAACGAATTCGAATTATCCCCGCACGGTGGCGTCGTCTCTCTGCTCGCTCTCACGTTACTGTTC
>Ga0302126_10001482_pt1 | contig 13899 bp, 15 predicted proteins | sample CB4_20m_MG_FD_203108 | JGI IMG/M metagenome (GOLD analysis project Ga0302126, IMG submission 203108) | Marine microbial communities from Western Arctic Ocean, Canada - CB4_20m | ecosystem: Environmental > Aquatic > Marine > Oceanic | place: Canada: Western Arctic Ocean | collected 2017-09-24 | reverse complement strand
AAATGAATCCTTTATCTTTGGTCAATTTGCCACTTGCAAAATCTTTAAGATTGAAAGTGTTACTAATTTTGTTTCTTGAGTATACTGGCACCACAGTGATCGATATCAATGAATCAGTTGGCACATAGTTGATAGACCCAGATGACTCTTCTGCTTGTGCTGGTGATGCACCACCACCGCCATAATTTCTTCCTGGTGGTCCTGATGATCCTGGAGCTCCGCCACCTTGCGACCCACTGCCTCCCGGTGCATTTGGTGCACTTGCTGAATAGTTTCTTCCTGGTGGTCCTGATGCTCCAGTGCCTGGTGCAGGGCCGGCTGGTTTGTTATTGCCTCCGCCTCCAGTTGGCACATTTATACCCAGGTAGTCCACTTGTTCTCTCAATTCCACAGTGAAGTTAGTGATCACTATAGGCACATCTTTGTAAATATAATCTCCATAGCCGTTTAGTCTACACACAGGAGGTGGATTGCCTTGATTGTTTCCTCCGCCATAGTACATTTTGGTCACTGTGCGTAAAAAATGCAAAGAGGCCATCCAATTCAATCCATCTGCTTGTGTTTGCACAGGAAATGAACCTGCAATAGTCATCTGATCCACTTGTGAGTTTTGATAGGCATAGTAAGGATAATTGTTGTGAATCACTGATCGTGCATCATAGGCCGCGGTGTGTGACATGTTTATAAATGGTGTTACAGGAAATCTTATGCCTTTATACTTTTGAAACGAAGCAGGAAACAAAGGTGCTCCTCCCATTAGATCTCCGTACACTGCATCAGTGACAGATATTTTAACTGCCCAGTCTCCTGTAGCAGATGGTGCTCCTGCACCGCTTTGCAGATTGCTTTGACTCTTTGTACTGCCAAATATTCCACCCAAAGGCAGACCTGCTTTAGACAACCTAGTGCCTATAGACCCGGCGGCTCCAGTAAGAAAGTTAGATCCTTGATTTAAAAGATTAGTAAATGATGCCATATAAATATTTATTGCATTAGTTAACTGCATAGTTTATAATTAACACATGGCTAAAGTAAATTATCTTAATAACAAAGACATGCTGGCTGAGATACACAAATCAAAGGCTACGTACTGTTCTTACCTCACTCCTGAAGACCAAGCATATGACTTGATTTTGCCGTCTGTGGATAAAATTAATCGTCTTTCTATTGCTGAAGGCAAACGGGAACGAGCAAAACGACTCACAAAACTGACTGGCGAAGTTGTAGATCCCAAAGATATTACCAATCAAGACTTGGTTTTTAGGATAATGACATTTGATCACATACCCAATTCAGATAGAAAAAATAAACCTAAAACAGTGGCAGATTCAAAGGCCAAAGTTCATTTTCCGCCTTTTCAACACTGGCGTTTTACTGATAAAAAAGAATTAATATGTGTGGGCAAATCACACTGGAAAGAAGGATTGTCAAATGGATCCTTTAACACAACCCATGGTAAATTCACTAACAAGTTAGCAAAAATGTTTCTGTTGTTGACTGCTAGGTACGGCACTAGAGGTAACTGGCGTGGATATACGTACAATGACGAAATGCAGGGTCAAGCATTGATGCAACTGTCACAGATTGGATTACAGTTCGACGAGTCTAAATCAGATAATCCATTTGCCTATTACACTGCCGCTATCACCAACTCCTTTACTCGCATACTGAATGTAGAAAAAAAGAATCAATCTTTGAGAGACGATATTCTACAGGAGAATGGTATGACTCCGTCGCACACTAGACAGATGGAATGGGAGATCAAACAAAAAGCAGAACGTGATCTACGAGAAAAAGAATCAAAGTTTTAAAGTTCCTATAATGTAGTCAGCAAACGCTTGGTGAGCCGCACTGCCAAAATGGCCATGCTGTTGTCCAACATTTCTTGCACAATCCTCAAATGCATGAGTGTACAGATTATCAAATTTAACTTTGCGTGTTTCTAAATGAAAACGATCATCTGAATTCAATAAAAAATGGGCACATGTTGTGTTTTTCCATTTGCACCATTGTTCAACAAAAAACATCTGCTGTAAAAAGTGTGCGATGTTCATATCAATGGTATTGTTAACAATGTGTTTCACATACTCTGGTTCTGCTCTACCAGTAATTCTTATCGGTGCAATATTTTCATGCGACTGATAGTTTCTTCGAAGAAAATATGGCCATACTACAATAACTTTTTTAGGACTAGGTACATCTGTAAACGAATACAACAGTCTCACAACTTCTTCACATGATGCCCCTGGTTGACCAAGATTGTATGTCCTTTGACCTACTTTTTTTTCAATCTTCTTGCAAAGCGTTTTGTGTTCTGGTACATCAATACCAAACACATTTGATTCTCCTAACACAATATAATGATTATCCCAACTGTCAAACTCATGTGTTCTATAGCCATGAGAGTTACATGTATAATCCTGTACAGGAGGAAACTTAATTATTTCATCTGTGTAAAATCCGTATTGCATTATACGTATAATTATACTATACTATAACACAATGCAAACATTCAAACGTGCGGCTGTGTTTGGTGACATACACTTTGGAAACAAAGGCAACTCTAGACAGTTCAATGAGGACTGTGATAGATATGTTGACTGGTTCATCAATCATGCTCAAGAACAAGGCTGTGAAACTTGTATATTTTTAGGCGACTGGCATCATCAAAGAGCCACACTTAATATTACTACTCTGCAACACTCTCTTAAAAATTTAGAAAAAATATCCGCCGCATTTGAAAAAAATCATTTTATTGTTGGCAATCATGACTTATACTACAAAGATTCACGTTCTGTGAATTCAATAGAATTTGCCAAACACATTCCCAATCTTAACCTAATTCTAGAGCCATACTACACAGAGGATTGTGCGTTTATCCCGTGGTTGGTATCAGAGGAATGGAAGCAACTCAGAGACATGCCAGCAAAGCCGTACGTGTTTGGTCACTTTGAGTTGCCACACTTCCTAATGAATGCTATGGTGTCAATGCCAGACACAAATGAAATCAAAGCAGATGACTTACAGCATCATGGTTATGTGTTTTCAGGACATTTTCACAGGCGCCAAGTCAAAGGCAACATACATTATGTTGGTAATGCATTTCCACACAACTATTCCGATGCAAATGATTTTAGACGTGGCTACATGGTACTAGAACATGGTGGTGATCCTGTGTATCATGATTGGGCAGACATGCCTGTGTATCAAACACTCAAACTTAGCGAAATTTTACACAATGCATCCATTATTAAAAAACGTGCATATGTGAGAGTTGATATCGACACAGAAATTACTTACGAAGAATCAAACTTTATCAAAGACACATTTATGTCACAGCGTAAACTGAGAGAAATGACTTTTATACAACAGCGTGATATCACACAGTATGACTCAACCAAGATGGTACAAGAATTTGAATCCATAGACGAAATTGTACACAATCAGATCATGGCTGTGGATTCTGATCACTATGACAGAAACTTGTTGGTAGAAATTTATAGAAATTTATGATCAAACTTTGTACACTCACAGTGAAAAATTTTATGTCAGTGGGCAATGTTACACAGGCCATAAACTTTGAAGGTCATGATCTTACACTGGTATTAGGACAAAACATTGACCTAGGAGGCGGTGATGCTGGATCAAGAAACGGAACAGGCAAAACTACAATTATAAATGCACTGTCATTTGCACTGTTTGGTGATGCACTTACAAATATTAAAAGAGACAATCTTGTAAACAAGACCAACGAACGTGGCATGTTGGTGTCGTGTGAGTTTGAAATTGATGGCAAAAAATACAAAATAGAACGTGGCAGAAAGCCTGCACTGATAAGATTTTATGTGGATGGTGTTGCAGAAACTGATGATGAAGCACAAGGCGATTCACGCGAAACACAAAAAGATATTACAAAAATACTAGGCATGAGTCATATCATGTTTCAAAACATTGTGGCTCTGCACACATACGCACCACCGTTTTTTGGATTGAAAGCCAATGAACAAAAAGACATAATTGAGCAACTGTTAGGAATCACTGTGTTAAGTGAAAAAGCAGATGTGCTGAAAGAAGAAATCAAAGACACAAAAGAAGTCATTAAAGAAGAAGAAATACGGTTAGACGAAATTGAAAGAAATAACGAAAAGATACAATCATCCATAGACACACTGGAACTCCGTCAACGTGCATGGAAAACTCAACAGAAAGAAGACACAAACAAATTAACACTGTCTCTAGAAGAACTGATGAAGGTAGATATAAAAACTGAAATTGACCGACACAAAAAATTAGAGTCTTTTAGAGAAAATTATGAAAAGAAAAGAACATGGGAACGTGAACTAGCCACTGTGCAAACTGCAATAAAGCAGTCAACAAAACAGTTAACCGACATACTTAACTCAATTGAAAAGACCGAAAACAAATCTTGTCCTACGTGTGGCAGTGCAATGGAAGATGACAAACATCAAAACATGTTGACCAAAATGCAAGACGACAAAAAAGAGTTTGAAACATATGTCGAAGACCTTATAAAACAAGAATTAGACCTCACAGATAAAATTAAATCTATCGGTGATCTAGAACAGCCGAACACATACTACGACACAGCACAAGAGGCTTATAAACACGAAAACACTGTGGAATACCTAGGAGAACAGTTGGAAAGAAGGTCAAAAGAGATTGATCCATACGCAGAACAGATTGATGAATTACGCACCAAAGCAGTGCAAGAATTATCCTATGAAAAAATGAACAATCTACGCAAACTGCAAGATCATCAAGAGTTTTTATACAAACTGCTGACATCAAAAGATTCGTTTGTACGTAAAAAAGTAATTGATCAAAACTTAACATATTTAAATTCCAGACTAGCATTCTATCTAGATCAAACCGGACTGCCACATGAAGTTACATTTCAATCTGACTTAACTGTAGAAATAACAGAACTAGGCAGAGATTTAGATTTTGATAATCTGTCTAGAGGCGAACGTAACAGATTAATTCTAAGTCTGTGTTGGGCATTCAGAGACGTATGGGAAATGCTGTATCACAACATCAATGTGATGTTTATAGACGAACTGGTTGATTCTGGTATGGACACAGCAGGTGTTGAGAATGCCATTGCTATACTAAAACAGATTGCAAGAGAACGTCACAAAAACATCTATCTAATTTCACACAGAGATGAACTGCAAGGTCGTGTGAATAATGTATTAAAAGTAACCAAAGAAAATGGGTTTACTTCGTATGCGTTTACTGATACTGTTGATTAAATTTAAGAGTGTGCAGGGCGAATTGCTCCGCCCTAACCAATAATATTATTTTGGTATGGTGTCTTCTATGCCGTTGACATACCACATCATGCCTGCCAACATGCCATCGTCTGCTACTTCACCTTCTGCTACCATAAGTTCACCTGCTTGGTTATAGATCGGGCCTTCAAATGAATGCATTTCGCCAGTGGTTAGTTTTTGCTGAATAACTTCTGCTTCAGCGGCTGTTTTAGCATCCATGTTTGTGTATGGTGCCATTTTAACCATGCCTTTGTCTAGTCCCCACCATGCATCTTCAGATGTCCATGTGCCATCTTCTACTGCTTTGGCTCTTTGTACATAGTAGGAATCCCAGTCATCAATGATTGCAGTCAGTTGCGAATCAGGACAAAATCGTGATTGATCAGATGCTTGACCAAATGCTTTTACTCCCATTTCCTGTGCAACCTGACAGGGTGCAAATGTGTCTGTGTGTTGCACAATAATATCTGCTCCTTGATTGATTAGTGTTTTTGCCGCATCGGCTTCTTTGCCTGGATCATACCAAGTGTATGCCCAAATAATTTTAATTTGAATGTCTGGGTTTACTTTAGATGCCGCCAAATAGAAAGCATTAATGCCTCTGATTACTTCTGGAATAGGAAAAGATGCAATATATCCAATAACATTAGATTTTGTTTCTTTGCCTGCAATGTGTCCACTGATGGTTCTTCCTTCATAGAATCTGCCAGAATATGTTGATACATTGTCTAGTCTTTTAAATCCTGTAGCATGTTCAAATTTAACGTTCGGAAATTCCTCTGCTACTGCTATTGTTTGATCCATGTAGTTGAATGATGTTGTAAAGATTAAATCGTGACCTGATTGTGCTAGTTTGCGTATGGCTCTTACAGCATCTGCATTTTCTGGTACACCTTCAATATAAGTTGTTTTGTAATCGAGTTTATTCTCGATTGCTTGACGACCAATATCATGTCGATATGTCCATCCATGGTCACCCGCAGGGCCAATGAATATAAATCCGACTTTAGGTTCAGCAAATGCAACACTTGAAAACGCCAGCACACACAAAGCCACTATCCACTTGATAGTACTCATAAAATGCTCCTGTTTATAACGTGTTGTTTTGAATTGTGATCTAGTTGATTCACACTGTATTTAATTGTAAAATTTTACAGGAGAATATTTTTGATTAGTTTTTTATCCACTGAGCATACAGTCTATCACCAGTGTCTTGTTTTATTTCTGCAAGAGTAAAACTATATTTTTTACAAAAATCACGATTGTGTTTTCTTGTCCATGGAAAAAATCTCACTTCTTCAACACCTTTCCAAGGATGATCAGCAGTGCCTGGATTCTGTCTCCAATACACCCTGTCACCTGGTTTACAATGATGTGCTAACTTGGCCACTTGAAATTCTACATTTTGATAATCACCAAAATTAATAGAACCTAGTGCAAGATACACATTGAAGTCTGTGTGTGGAATATAGTTTTGCCAAGATATCATTTCATCTGCATTTTTGTTTGCAGGATCTATTCCCCACAATCTGTGTCCTAGTTTCTGTTTGAATAAATTGAATCCACAACCGATATCTAATACCACATCATCGTCTTTGATTTTGTCCAACAACGCCCATCCAGTCAATTTAAATTTACTGTAATCCGGTGTCCAAGAATCTCTAAAATATTTTAATTCTGTTTCATTCATGCTTTGTATACGTATACTTTGACATCTTTTTCTTTATAATAGTTGATGTATGTTGGATGATCTATTTCCAACAAACTGCAAAGTTCAATACTGTTTTTTACCAGTGTGATTTGTTTACTGTGATCTTTAACAAACTGCATGATGTCTTTGTTTTCTGCTTGAATATGATCCCACATCTTGTCTAAATTTTCAAAATATTTGTAGTCAGGATAGGTGATGTCAAATCCACCTGCTTCTACCCACCAGTTGAAACACTCATAGTCATTCCTGTGCACCATCACTATAGGATGACCTGATTGTTTTAGTGTGTCAAGTTGGTGTGCAAATGTGTGTGATTTTACAATACGTTTTCCCGTACCTGAAAATGGACCGTCCCAATCTGTGTTTTCAAACTCCATGCCAGGATCCCAATACGCACCAACGTGATTGACCACACCCTGTTTATAACCTCGTGCGTTTGTGTTATCGGTGTGGTCAATACTGTCGCTCCAATAGATGCTTTCTGCCACACTGCTCCACTTAGATCCTGGAGCACCTGTGAACAGTATGTACATTATTGAGTCAGTCCTTCTTTGTAGACTGTGTTGTAACCTAACTGATTCTTGCCGAAGTCAGTCAATGTTTTTAATGCACCAGGAGTGATTAATGACTTGAGTGTTCTCACTGCGGCATCACCATCTGCGCCTGTTCTCCATTCGTACTTGCCCACTTTCTTTTCAATAGCAGCCACGGACTCTGGATCACTGATCATTTTGTTCAATGCGGCAACCAGTTTGTTTTTGTTAGGATTGCCTTTGTTCACCCAAAATGCCTTTTGCAGTGCATCTCTCCAACTTTTAACCAGTTTGTATGCATCATAGAAGTCACCACTGGGTGCAACACCATATGTGGATTCAAACAGTGCTTCAAATGTTGGTTCAACAAAGTTAGGATCTGCATCATGATTGCCTGTCTTAACATTCAACAGTCCATGATGGAACCAAGTGTATGCATCACCTTTTTCGATTATAGGCATCACATGTTTCTTGTATGCGGCTGGATTTTCTCTGGTTGCGTTTAGGTCGCCTCTCATAAATGCCAATCTTCTTTCGGAACCTGACATGCCTTTTACCCATACAATTTTTTCTTCAAATGTTTTTAGTGGGTCACCGGTTGGTCCTGCGAGCAACATCACAATGGCCATGATCTCTGGAGTCATACCAGAACCTGATGGAAATTGTATAGGTCCGTTTTTTGTGTCGGCTTTGTTTCTTGCTCCCACAATGATGTTTAGATTCATCTGTCCAATTGATTCCCAATCCATATAGTTGTAGTCTACAGGTTCAACCAGATATGATATACCGTTACCACCATGTGATACAAGTATAGTCCTGTTGTTGAATCTTAATTCGTTTTGGAACTCATTTGGCCCTAGTTGATCTCTCGCACCTGGCTTATAGATCAAGTTGATATTTTCGCCCAGATGTTTCTGCCATTCTTGCACCACTATCTGTGCCCATACAGATGTACCACCTGATGGTTTTTGTGGCACGATTAAGTTATAATCTGCCAAGGCCGTTGTTGTCATTAACAACAAAGCCATTACTGTTTTTTTAAGCATAGTCTAGTTTACTCCTTTTTGTAAGTCCCCAATACAATAAAAATATGACACAAATCATTATACAAATAAAGATTGGTCTTGTGATCAAATCATTCACTGTGTGGAGTGTTTTTAGTTGATAAGTGAGGCTATAAATCCTGTCACTCAACAGGTATCCAATCAGCAGTGCTGGTCTGCTGACTTGAAACTTTTTACATAGCAATCCCAGTATAGAAAATGCTACAAGAACTGCGATATCTTCCCACCCGCCCGAGTACTGCAAAGTTGCCCAAACAACCACAGCAAGTATCAGTGGAAAATAATACACGTATGGTACTCTGGTCATCCAGCCTGCAAAATATGCCAATCCATAACAAATGACAGCAGTTATAACTGTGCCAATTAGAAATGCATAGGCCATACTGTCAAATAATTTTTTGTCATGGAATGTATCAGGAGATCCTAGGTCAATGCCTAAATATAAAAATAACCCCATTAATATCGCGGCAAAGGGTGCGCCGGGTATTCCAAACAGCACAGTAGGAATGAATGATGAAGCCTTCTGTGCATTGTTCGCTCCTTCTGCTCCCACTACGCCTCTCACATTTCCATCTCCAAATTTCTCTTTAGGATTAGCCGCCACTGTGGATCCATAGGCCAACCAATCTGCCATTGCTCCGCCCAGTCCAGGCAATAGTCCTATGAATGATCCTATTGCTCCACCTCTGATGCTGTCTTTCCAGCATCTTGCAGTGTCTTTCATTCCTTGTACGAGATCTTGCCAACTGCCATGCTGTGTTTTAATTGTCGCAGTCTGTTTCCTTGTGAACCATCCATTCCACAGTTCAGGTATTGCAAACAGTCCAGCAACATAAGGTAGAATCTGTACACCATCTTCAAGATATCTCCATCCCATTGTGAGACGAGGCACGTTGTTGACATCAACGCCCACAAGTCCTATCGTAACTCCTAGCACTATTGCCAAAGCACTTCGCACATATTTTTTTGTGGACACAAATCCCACAGTTACAAATGCCAACAGCACCAATGCCCACAGTTCTGGTATGCCCATGTACATCACAACGTTGGTGTAATAGGGTAAAAATAAAAATGTTAATGATCCAAAGAACAATCCATTAGCAGTGCTGGATGTGATTGCGGCTGACAGTGCCCTGGTGGCTTCGCCACGTTTTGCCATAGGAAATCCATCTACCATTGTGGCAGCCGCAGAATTAGCTCCTGGTATACCTAGCAATACTCCGCTGAATGAATCGCCAGTTGTAGAAGAGGCAACCACAGCCACACAAAAAATTACACCCACATAAGGATCTGCCGCAAAATAAGGCATGATGCCAAACAGTGCAATCAATCCTGTGGTTGCGCCTGCGGCAGGTATCAGTCCTATGATCAACCCATATCCTATGCCCAGTAGCAGAAAGGCTAGATAAGTTTCCATTATTTTTTTATCCCACTGCCATGTACTCTAACACGGATATGGCCATTGTAATAGTCATCAGTTTCCAACACCTTACGTGCAAACTGCTCTCTGGCTTCTACATAAGACAGTTCTGATTTAGAGTTGCAATAGAACAGTATTTCTCTGGTAAATTTTTCTTTGCCAATTTTTTGCACATCTTCGTTGAGAGCATCTGAAGATCCATAATATTCTTGCCAATCTGACTCAACTTTGTATTTGCGTCTGTTAACTCGGCCTTTGAGAGGTGGTCTAGATCTTTTAAACTTGGCTAATTTTTTTCCAATGTATTTTCTGCCAGTTGTGGTATTGGTAATTTGATACACAAACCCCGCACAGTCTTCAGGCAGTTCTATAACTTCTTTGTTATTGTATAACCAGTTCATGATAGTATATAATATATGTATATGTCCACTACATCCCCTATAGACCAAGTTGGAGCATTCACTGCCTTTGGCGGAGATCTCACTCATGTAATAGTAGGCAACATGATCAGTGATGACTATTTTGAAAATATTAATACTAAAAATATAGATGTTTTTAGACAGATTTGTCGTGAACACAAACAGGACCTAGACAACCTTGCAAAAACATATGAAAATTTTGATATTGTTGTGGATAGACCCAAAATACTCTACAACAAACCATCGCTGGAAACACATGGCAACACCACAATCTTTAATCCTGTGCCTCCCAAAAATCCTCATGACCACGTGCTGTGTATCGACAATGTTTTTGTTAACACATTTTCTTATATTGAAAAATTTAGTGAACAAAAAAGTATAGAACATGTGACTGATAGATTGAATCCCACCATTGACTACAAACCTGTTCCTATTCCTAATGAATGGGACGACGATTTTTACAATCAAATGAATGAACAAGACTGGCCTGGAAATCTTGACATACTGTGTGATGGTGCTCAATTTTATCCCTGTGGCAAACACATATTATATGCCAAGCGATACTCTAATTCACAAAAAGGTATAGACTTTGTGAAACAGTCATTTGAAAATGTTGATGTTGAATTTATAGAACTGCAATTACCAATAAAAAATCATCTAGATGGACAATTTAGAATATTGCGACCTGGACATGTTTTAAGTGTATGGCCCAAAGAAGTACTAGTGCAACAAATTCCGCAGTTTGCCAGTTGGAATATCACTGTCGACGATTCTTGGAAAATTGCAAAACAGAAAAGAAAAGATCAAAAATTTATATCGGATTGGATGGACACAGACATTGAATCTTCAAGTTTAAATATTGGATTTGTGCATGTGAATGAAGACACTGTGATTATTTCCGACGAGCACCCTATATTGTGTAAAAGTCTAGAAAATGCAAAAGTCAATTGGGTTATTAGTCCTATTAGACACAAGATGTTTTGGAATTCATCCATTAGTTGTGCTACAGCAACGTTACACAGAAAGGACACAAATCATGACTATCTCAATTAGTCTGCAAGGCACATGTAAAATTTTGAACACACCGTGGTTGTGGTCTGTGCAAGATAAAACTCACACACTATCCCCGGATCAAACAGAGTGGCAATACAATTGGACAGAATCTGATATAACCGGCTGGAACACCATAAGATTTGTACACAGTGAGCATCCAGATGATCTAACTGAAGTAAATGCAGATGGCAGTCTAAAAAATGCTTCACATGTTAACATCTGTAAACTGTACATCAACAACTATCTTATGCCTTTTGATCTGTTACATAGAAGTGCTATGCATTTTATAGGCGTGGACAACAAGTCGATGTGGCATCATGAGTTGGGTGCTCCGTTTGTAGGACAGATCAAGTATTATTTGCCGTTAGAACATTGGCCGTTTGCAAGTACAGATTTTGATAATAAATCATTATGGACACATCTATGACACACCAAGCATCAGACAAAATTGTTAATTCAATTACACAATGGATGGAAACATTTGTAGAAGTACCTCATCCTTCGTTTGGCAATATGCCCCCTTGTCCGTATGCACGACAATTCAGATTACAAAACAAAATAAAAATCATCGAACCAGTGGATGCTGTGTGGGATTGTGCATTTCGCACTGCGGCAGAATGGAACAACGAGTTTGAAGCAATAGTAATTGCATCTGATAAAACATATATTTCACACTCACTGTTATCTGATAGGGTACGTGGACTCAACAGAAGATTCAAACATCAAGATCTAGTAATGCTGGAAGACCATCCAGATGACAAAGAATACATCGACGGTGTGTGTATGAATCATGGATCATTGGTGTTGATTGTGATACAAAGACTTGCTCAACTTAATAGATTTTCCAAAGGATTACAAAACACCAAATATTTCCACAAATGGTCTAAAGAAAATTTATCCGATGTTGTTGATTGGCGTTTTAAAGATTAGTTCGGTTTGTGCAGTCCATATATAGATCTGTAAACATTATCCAAATCTTCTAGATCTTCCACAAAACAATCAGCGTTGATGTGCATCAAAAACTCTCCTGTGTCTTTGCTCCACTCCTTGCCTGTCCACCACTCAAACCCTGGAATGTCTGCTTTCCATTTACAGGAACTGTCGTAGCCTCCTCCAAGATAAAACCATTTGTAATTTTTTTCATGTGCTTGATGTATTTCGTTGTATAAACTAAACCTTCCCAAATGCAAACTGGGCTGAGCATAGTCCCAAGCAAACTGCCAATTGTCTATGCTTTTGCCATACTTGCTCCATATGGACCATGCACACAGTTGATCTTCATAGTAGTAACACCATACAACTTCTGAATCCTTAAGAGTATAAGAGTTAAAAGGAAATCGTGAATTAAAATCATTATGCTCAATGTATCGATCATAGATAGGTTCTAACAGATTTAAATGTTTCTGTGCAAAAGATCCTTTCCACTTTTCAGTGGTTACACCTTTGCGTTGTTTGAATGTGGGTGCTGTTTTGACATATTCTGCAATGTTAATTCTGGTGCTTCGCATCTGTTGCCACTTGTCATCTAGATCAATGAATCCCTGTGCCAGTGCCAGTTCTTCTTCTTCAGGTTCTACTTCTGCATAGACTTTGACCAGTTGTATATCATATTTGTCTAGTCTGCCAAATGGGTGTTCATACCAAATTTTCATTCAATTTCCTTGCTTTCAAAATTGTTCACTGCTAATATAATATGACAGGCACACACTACAGTCAACCAACAATATTTACAGGCAACATAGCATCTCCGAACATAGGGAAATACTCCATGCAGAATGGCGGCGAATCCCTTGATGTAAAATTTCCAATGATGAGGCTCTGCCAAGAAAAAGATGCAACCTCAACTTGTACACAAAAGATTCAATCCAGGTGTGTGCAAGTCGCGTTGTATAGAATGAGCTAACGGGTACAGCACAACCGCCCGACTACGGTAGCGAGATTGAATGACTGCGATACTCACATGATGTATCTGGTTTATGATTCTGTTTAACAGCAGAATCATGACTGCTAATCTACATGATGCGAAATTACTCTTAACTAAGAAGAAAGTGCTTGAGCACAAGCGAAAAGCGATTGACGAAGTCAATCATTTAGTGTCGGAATCGTACTTGCGAACAAACTCTTGTAATTCAATATCGATCCTTGTCTGTGTACAGTGAGTGGAGAGGAATTCATACAATATGTCTGCAGACACTTTGGGCGAATGATTCATCAACAGTGTTTTGAGTATCAGTGCAACTCTTGTTTTAAGGTCTTGCGGGTTAAGAACTTGGTGTTTAGACATACAGTTTATTTGTACAGGTTTTATCCGATATTATATGCTAACTTTTGGTGCATTAGGACCGCGATCAACCGATCTGACTGTTTTGTTTTTGTTCATGCTGTCAATTTTTTTGTCGAGTGTT
>Ga0302126_10001480_pt1 | contig 13910 bp, 12 predicted proteins | sample CB4_20m_MG_FD_203108 | JGI IMG/M metagenome (GOLD analysis project Ga0302126, IMG submission 203108) | Marine microbial communities from Western Arctic Ocean, Canada - CB4_20m | ecosystem: Environmental > Aquatic > Marine > Oceanic | place: Canada: Western Arctic Ocean | collected 2017-09-24 | reverse complement strand
AGCGACTAGATTTTACTTAATAGTACTTCAGCTGCTTGTGGCGCAAAATAAGTTAAAACACCATCACAGCCGGCCCTTTTGAAGGCAATCAAACTTTCTAACATCACCTGCTCTTCATTTAACCAACCGTTTTGGGCTGCTGCTTTTAACATCGCATATTCGCCGGACACTTGGTAGGCAAAGGTTGGAACCTGAAACTCTGTTTTTGCCCTTCGACATATGTCGAGATAGGGCATTCCCGGTTTGATCATTACCATATCTGCCCCTTCGGAGAGATCGCGCGCAATCATTCGCATAGCTTCATCGCTGTTAGCCGGGTCCATTTGATAAGTATTTTTATCACCTGTTAGGGCACTAGTGGCGCCTACCGCATCGCGGAACGGACCATAAAATCCAGATGCATATTTAGCAGAATAGCTAAGGATACTTACATCAGAAAACCCCTTTTTCTCTAAGATTGAACGTATTGCAGCAATGCGCCCGTCCATCATGTCGGACGGCCCTAAAATGTTAGCACCGACTTGTGCTTGGGATTCCCCCATTTTCACAAGTGCCTCAACCGTTTCGTCGTTAAGAATCTTGCCGCCGCGCACTATACCGTCATGGCCGTTAATATTATAGGGATCCAGTGCTATGTCGGTCATCACTATTATCTCAGGCGTGGCCGCTTTAATAGTCCTGATGGCGCGGTTGGATAGATTGTCAGGATTCCACGCCTCAGCACAGTCTTGTGTTTTCAGCCCTGGATTAGTGTAGGGAAAGATGCATATGCAGGGAATACCCAAGCCGTGGGCCTGTGCGGCCAAAGCGGGCAACCGGTCTATCGTATGGCGTGATATGCCGGGCATAGAGGAGATCGGCTGGGCAGCGTCCTGACCATCCATCACAAATACAGGCCAAATCAAATCCATTGGCGTTAGGGTATTTTCGCGAACCATGTCGCGTATAGTAGGTTGGGTTCGCAGCCTACGGGGGCGGTAAGCTGGAAAAGAAGCCTGATTTTCTGAACGCGCCATGGTAGACCTCTTTTGCACAAACTGTTTGGGTTTTCTTCTGCGTGGCTTAGGTGTAGCAGAACATAAATGCAAATTCCAATTTCAAATAAACCTCAATGACCATCAGTGACCTGCTCTCATGGGACGCCTTTGGCAGTGGTTGGTTTTGGGCCCTAATTTTAGTGCAACGGTTTGCTCATAGCCTAAATGTTATCGGGATTCCGATTAGTATTCTACGCACGGGTAACTTGGATCAGGTTAGCCCTATCATGAAATGGCGCATATCTCGACAGGTTGAACTGGTCGAGGGGCGGCATCTACTTGTGATCACTGGTATATTTACAGCAATTTGGTGCGTTGTGGTTTTGGGGCTTTGGTATCAGATTGAGGTATTTATGGCACTTTTCTTAGTGATCCTGCCAGAGATGGCAATTTTTCAACTAGGGTATAGGGCAGCGGTTAAACTACGTGATCTACAAACCTTTAGTCCAGATAACATAATTTATATCAATAACTTACATCGGAAAATTCAAGCAATAGGTGTTGTCACACTGTTGTTGGCTGTTTTTTTTGGCTACGGCTATGAGGTGCTGTTATGAGCCTCACAAATAAAAGGTGTTAAACAGTAAATGACGTCTAATCACATCCTAATGAGCGGCGCGCCTGAAGGCTTTGACGCAATTATTGTGCAAAAAGAAGCCCTGTCTGGGGGCGTAATTCATGTAGCGCGCGATGCGGGACGCCTACGGGCAATGCAAGCGTCTCTCGCCTTTTTTGCGCCGGATTTACCAGTGTTTATTTTTCCTGCTTGGGACTGCCTGCCGTTTGACCGTGTGTCACCCAATGCTGATATCAGTGCTACCCGCCTGGCCAGTTTGGCCAGTTTCATCAATACAATGCCGAAAAACTATGTAGTTTTGACCACGCTTTCAGGGGCCTGCCAAAGGGTGCCGGCGCGCGCCACGTTGAAAAATGCGGTGTTCCACGCATCTGTGCAAAGCCGGGTGGACGAAAAGGCCTTACGGGCATTTTTGGTGCGTATGGGCTTTGTGCAAACCCCTACGGTTATGGAAGCGGGCGATTATGCCGTTCGTGGCGGGATCCTAGATATTTTTTCACCGGGGGAGACTGGACCGGTACGGTTGGATTTTTTTGGTGATACGCTGGACGGTATTCGCCAATTTGACTCTGCGACGCAGCGGACCACAAAATCGCTCAAGTCTGTTGAGCTTTTTCCGGTCTCAGAAGTGATCCTAGATGAAGAATCAATCCGAAGGTTTCGGCAAAATTACCGAATCGAGTTTGGCGCGGCCGGCACCGACGATCCGCTTTATGAATCTGTGTCGGCGGGGAAAAAATACCAGGGCGTTGAACATTGGTTGCCGTTTTTTTATGAAGCTATGGAAACACTGTTTGACTATCTGCCACGGGCCTCTGTGGTTATGGACGATCAATCCACCGGCGCGCGGCTAGCCCGCTGGGACACTATTGCTGACCAATATGATGCTCGCAAAACGGCTCTGGATCAGAAGGACCGTTTAGACACGGTCTACAAACCTGCACCACCGGAGCTGCTTTATTTGGATGATGCTACTTGGAAGCAGGCCATTGTAGGGCGTCGGGTAGTGTCACTTTCTGTCTTGCCGCAGCCCACTGGGCTGAAGGCCTTGGATGCAGGCGTGCGTATTGGCCGCGATTTTGCGGTCGAACGGCAAAGTGAATCTTTGAGCCTGTTTGGTGCAGTGTCCGATTACATCAAGCAAAAACGCAGCACAAAAACCGTATTGATTACCTCATATTCCAGCGGATCGTGTGAAAGACTGTCGGGGCTGTTGCAAGACGAGGGTCACTCAGATCTGATCAATATCAACGATATTAACGGCTTGCGCGGTGCCGGCACCTATCTAGCCGTGGCACCGCTGGAACATGGGTTTGAAACCGATGATCTTCTGGTGATTTCTGAACAAGATATTCTTGGGGATCGCCTCGTTCGCCCCGCTAAGAAGCGCAAACGGGCGGATAATTTTCTTACCGAGACCCAAAGCCTCGGTCCTGGCGATTTGGTGGTGCATGTGGATCACGGCGTTGGACGTTTTAAGGGCTTGGAAATAATCAGCGCCGCCGGAGCTGATCACGAATGCCTGCGACTGGAATATGCCGATAATTCGAAGCTGTTTTTGCCGGTTGAGAATATTGAGCTCCTATCACGCTATGGTCATGAGGAAGGGCTTTTGGATCGACTGGGCGGGGGGGCCTGGCAAGCTAAAAAGGCGCGTCTCAAAGAACGCATTCGTGAGATGGCCGAAAAACTCATTCGGGTTGCGGCGGAACGCGCCCTACGTAAAGCCCCTGTTGTAGATCCGCCTTTGGGCATGTGGGACACATTTTGCGCCCGTTTTCCATATCAGGAAACAGAAGACCAACTAATTGCCATTGCAGAGGTAGCTGAGGATTTGGGAGCGGGACGACCTATGGATAGGTTGATTTGTGGCGATGTGGGTTTTGGAAAAACTGAAGTTGCCATGCGTGCCGCATTTGTAGCAGCCTGTTCTGGCCTACAAGTAGCATTGATCGCGCCCACTACTTTACTTGCCCGCCAGCATGCAAAAAACTTTGCGGAAAGATTCAGGGGGTTTCCACTAGAATTACGACAGCTTTCGCGTTTTGTAGGCACCAAAGAATCCAATGAAACCCGCGAAGGCCTAGCCCGTGGAACAGTTGATATTGTGATTGGCACCCATGCAGTGTTGGCGGATCAAGTGAAATTTAAAAACCTTGGCTTACTTGTAATAGACGAAGAGCAACGTTTTGGCGTTGGGCATAAAGAGCGCTTGAAGCAGATGCGTTCGGACATCCACGTTCTTACATTGACTGCCACTCCTATACCAAGGACACTACAACTATCGCTAACAGGGGTGCGTGATCTCTCGATTATTGCAACTCCGCCGGTCGATAGGTTAGCTATTCGTACGTATGTTAGTGAATTTGACACTATAGCCCTCCGTGAGGCTTTGCTTAGGGAACATTATCGAGGAGGCCAAAGCTTTTTCGTAGTACCCCGCATTAGGGATATTCCTGAGATGGAATCTTTTCTGCGAGATCACGTACCTGAAGTTAGCGTTGTGGTGGCACACGGACAAATGCCAGCGGGCGAGCTTGATGATAAAATGAACGCGTTTTACGATGGTAAGTATGATGTACTTTTGGCTACGACCATCGTCGAATCTGGGCTTGATATTCCAACAGCTAATACCATGATTATCCACCGCGCTGATATGTTTGGCCTATCGCAGCTGTATCAAATTCGGGGCAGGGTAGGGCGATCCAAAACTCGAGCCTTTGCATATTTAACTACAAAACCTCGGGGGAAACTGACTGCTACCGCCGAAAAACGACTGCGGGTTTTAGGTTCTCTCGATTCATTGGGTGCAGGATTTACTTTAGCAAGCCAAGATCTCGATATTCGTGGCGCAGGAAACCTGCTGGGTGAGGAACAATCTGGCCAAATGCGTGATGTGGGATATGAACTTTATCAACAAATGCTTGAAGCTGCGATCGCTAAGATTAGATCTGGTGAAACGGAAGCCAACCTTGACAATGACCAATGGGCGCCACAGATAAATCTTGGTGTTTCAGTTCTAATACCCGCTGTTTATGTGCCAGACTTAGATGTTCGGCTAGGCCTGTACCGCAGACTCTCAAGTCTTGCTACCAAGGTAGAGCTGGAAGGTTTTGCTGCAGAAATGATTGATCGGTTTGGACCTTTACCAAAAGAGGTCAATACATTGATATTAATTGTGCGAATTAAAGCTATGTGCCGTAAGGCCGGCATTTCTAAGCTTGACGGTGGGCCTAAAGGCGCCACAATACAATTTCATAACGAAAAGTTCGCCTCGCCAGGAGGGCTGGTCGCCTTCCTTGAGGATCAGCGTGGGCTCGCCAAGATTCGTGATAACAAAATTGTGGTTCGCCGTGACTGGGCCCGCACATCTGATAAAATCAAGGGAGCTTTTACAATTGCCAAGGATTTAGCAGGGTTGGTCGCTTCTGAGGCGAAACGCTCGGTTTAATCTTCTATTTCTGATTGTAAATCGGCAATAATGGAATCCCAAACTTCAGGTGGTTGAGCTCCAGGTACAGCATGCTGATTGGCTATAATAAAGGTTGGCACGGCACTCACTCCCATTGTACGGCTGTGTGCATCACGGTCTCTGATCATTTGTACATCTGCATCACTGTCGAGTAGCCGGACAATGACGTCACGCTTTAACCCTGATTTTTCGGCTAAATCACAAAGTGCTTGCGGATCACCAATATCAATCCCGTTGCAAAAATAGGCCGCAAATAGCGCATCTACCAAGACCTGCTGCTTCTGCTCAAGACCGGCCCAATGAATCAAACGATGGGCATCTATGGTGTTGGGCGTCCGTTGCATTGCTGCAAAATTAATTGGAAGATCTAGAGCCTGAGCTTGGGTCTCAATATTGCCATAGACCTGAACTGCCGCTGCCTTGCCGCCAAACTTGCCTTCAAGATACGCGCGTCGATCCATACCTTCTGGAGGCATGTCGGGGTTAAGCTGAAAGGGGTGCCACTCAATGGCGAAAGGATGATATAATTTTGTGGATAGTGCCCTGTCCAACTGCGTTTTTCCAATGTAGCACCACGGGCAAATTGGGTCGGACATAATATCAAGTTTTATCATCACTTTGAATTCCATAATTGGGGCAGGGCGGCCCGGATAAGTTTACCATTAGCGTTTCGTGGGAGGCTAGTGACCCGCTGCACCAGGCGCGGCTGTTTATAACGCGCCAGATGTTGTTGCGCCAGATGTATAAGCCGGGACTCATTAAAACCAAACTCGCAAATTACAAAAGCTGCTATCACCCAAACATCAGGTTTAATCTCAACTTCGGCTACTCCAACCTCCTGTACGCCCAATATCTCCTCTAACACCTGCTCGATTTCTCTAGGGGCTACACGGTAGCCGCCAGCGTTCATCATGTCGCCACTGCGCCCAGTAAAAGATAAGCTGCCGTCTGGGTGCATTACAGCCTGATCTTCAGTTTGAAACCAGCCATCCCGCAAAGGCAACTGAAGGTCTGACCCTTGAACGTAGCCTAGCATTAGCCCCGGATCGTTTCTATCAATAGAAATAAACCCTTGCTTGCCTCGCTCAGCCAATCCGTGCCTACCCAAAATTGCTATTCTGCGACCTGGTTGAACTGCCAATGAGACATGCGCTGTGGGTGGCGCTGACAGAAATGTAGAACATTCAGTCATACCAAAGGCTTCGCACAGAGGCGTATTCGTATGATTGTGCCATGCCGCTCGCATCGCTTTGGGCAATGCGTCACCAGCACTTAATCCATGGCGTAAGGCGGGAACATTAGCTGCGTTTGGAGTTGTAAGTAGGCGTCTATAAATTCCAGGTGCAGCTGCAAAAATTGTTGCTTGCTCCGACCGCATAATATCCCAAACATCTTCTATTTTTTGCGTATTTGGGATAATGGCTGTAGCTCCGATGGCCCATGGATCCAAAAGCCCTGTTCCAAGTGTATAGGTCCAGTTAAACGCGCCCGAATGCATCATAACGTCATCTGAGCGTAGATCGTACCAACCCTTCCACATCATGCGTCTCGCCCAGACGGCCCGATGGGCGTGCAGCACCGCGCGTGGAAGACCCGACGTTCCGGAAGTAAAAATTATATAACAAGGTCGGTTGGGATCGCCCATAATTGGACTGGCTGGAGGGTAGGCGGCAAAGCATCCAATTTGGTCCACATTTATTTGCAGTCCATTAAATCCACGGTAGGGTAATGCTTGATCAAAAATTATTGCCGCTGGCGATGCCGTCTCAAGCAAAGCCAAGGTTTCGCTTTCCGACAGGGCAATAGATATAGGCATGGCAATTGCGTCCAATGAAGCCAATGCTAAAAAACTCACCGGAAAATCAACAGTATTGCCAATGCTTATCATGACACGATCACCAGCCCGCACACCCGCATCTCGCAAACCCGTCGCGGCACCCAAAACAGCTTGAATGAGTTTGGCGTAGGAGTAGCGGCGTGGTTGTCCAGCCTCATATACCGTTAGAGCTGTTTTATCTGGCGTGGCGTGGCCAGCAGCCAAAACATACGCCGCCAAATTAAATTCTGCCGGACAGGTAGGGGGTGGTAAAAAATCCACAATTGACTTCATATCCTGCGGTTAGCCTGAGCAAGCATCTGTTGCAAGCAGTCATGCGGCAGTTTAAGATTGAAACATGGCTGACAATGACCCAACATCTATCATACGTATTGCCCGTGAAAGTGGTGGCTTTGAAAATGGTCTGCCTCTAGACTTGGGCCTCAGAGTAAGGGAATTACGCAAGGCGCGGAACTGGACCTTAGAACAGGCTTCTTCTCAAGCTGGCTTAGCGCGTAGCACCTTATCTAAAATTGAAAATGGGCAAATGTCGCCTACTTACGACGCTTTAAAAAAACTTGCAGTTGGACTCCAAATATCAGTGCCGCAATTATTCACACCGCCGGTTAATAATCAAATTAACGGGCGGTTGGCGCATACAAAAGCTGGTGAAGGTCAAAGCCACCTGACTGTTACGTATGAGCATGAACTGCTTGCAAATAATTTATCTAAAAAGCAGATGTTGCCCTACCGTGCTGTCATACGGGCGAGGTCGATGGATGAATTTGACGGCTGGGTGCGACATGATGGGGAAGAGTTCTTGTATGTACTCACTGGGCTGGTTCGTTTGTTTACCGAATTTTATGAGCCCATTGCATTAAGTCGTGGTGATAGTGTATATTATGATGCTTCAATGGGACATAATGTGGTGACCGTAAGCGCAGAAGATGCAACTATCCTCTGGGTAACATCACTTGGCTAGGTTTTTGGTTTTGGCTGTAAACACAAACTTAATTACCACCAGACTGATAGCCAAACCAATCGCCTGACATAGAATAAACATGGGTACATGCGTTGGAGAAATACCGGAAAATGTGTCACTTAGGCTGCGTGCTATACTAACGGCAGGGTTTGCAAAACTAGTAGAAGAGGTGAACCAGTAAGCCCCGGTTATATAAAGTCCCACCATTGCGGGGATTGCTTTTGGGTTTTGCGCCATCCCACCAAACACCACTAGCAACAGACCAAATGTAGCAAAAACTTCTGAACTCCAAATATTGAGACCAGTGCGCGAAGTTTGTGACAGCTGTAATATCGATTGATCGAACATTAAATGCGCAATCCAAACACCACAGACACCGCCCGCAACCTGCGACAGCACAAAAGAAAGCGCTGTGATTGCCGGTAGCTCACCTCGCAACAAAAAAGCTAACGTAACAACCGGATTAAAATGTGCGCCAGAAACAGCTCCAAATAAAGTGATAATGCAATAAAGCATGCAGCCAGTGGCAATCGCATTGGCAAGCAAGGCAATAGCTACATTTCCATTTGCAAGTGTTTCGCCCATGATTCCACTGCCAACAACGCTTATGAGCAATAAGGCTGTTCCAAGAAACTCTGCAAAAATCATACGTCCCATTAGTGCTCCAATTCCATATACAGGGGCTAAAACCTCACCAGTTAGGATCAATAAATTTGGTTTTATGTAAAACTTTTATGTAACAATTCCGTGACAGCCATGGCTAAATTATTATTGTGTTTCATACCACCACACATCTGGCAAAAACCCAATCCAATCGCCATACATTGGCAGCGTTCCCGGATATTTAATCTCTTTCACGTGAGCCAAACGGCTGATCGCGCTGGTGTGGATTGGGATTACATAACGTCCAGCAATTAAAATCCGGTCCAAGGCTCGGGCGGCGGCCAGAAAGTCATCATGACTTTTAGAGCTGACAAGCCGGTTTATCATGTCTTCAGCGGCGGGGGAGTTCATTCCCATCCAATTTCGTGTGCCTGGTTTTTTAATTCCATCTGCACCCCAGTAAAGCATCTGCTCATTTCCTGGACTTAACGATAGCCCGCGTCGGTAATAAGCCATATCAAAATCATAGATCTGCGTACGTTCTTTATACTGGGCAGAATCTAAAACTTCAGAATTAAGTTGTATGCCCAAACGCTCCAGCGACTTCTGATAGATATCCATCATTGACTGGCTCTCGGTGTCACCCTGCTTCAAAATTGTAGTTATCTCGAAGGGGTTGCCCTGCGCGTTGCGTCGCTGACCGTCTTGCACAGTCCATCCCGCTTCATTCAGCAGGTCATCGGCGCGGCGGATGTTCTTGCGGTTACGGGCTGTGCCATCTGATTTTGGCAGCGTGTATCCCTCCAACGTTCCCGGCAAAAGATCCGCGATATGCGGCGCTAGAAACTCAAGTTCACGACCTTTGGCCGGCCCTGGATGCATGGATAAGACAGAATTAGAATAATAAGACGTTATCCTATTTTGGCGGCCACCGGTATTGGTTTGGTTAATGAACTCAAAATTAAACGCGGTAATTAGAGCTTCGCGCACCCGCCAGTCTTTGAATTTTGGCAGTCGGGTATTCATAACGAAACCAGTAATACCACTCGGGCGTTGATGTGGAATAATCGATTTTATTACGTCACCATCTCTGACCGCGTCAAAATCATATGAGTTTTCCCAACGCTCAGCATTAAGTTCACGAAAGGACGAGGATTCTCCAGCTTTAAATGCCTCAAACTGCACTGATCCATCTGCATAAAAATCTAACCGTATTTCGTCAAAATTATTGGTTCCACGACGGAAACTGATACCTGTGCCCCAATACTCCGGGTTTCGGGTCAGGCGTACAAAATTACCAGGATCAAATTCTGAAATTACATAGGGTGCACTGGCTATTGGGATGTCTGACAAACCGGAGTTTTGGAAATCTTTATCGTCCCATTGGGCTTTTTTCAAAATAGGCCGCAATCCAACCAATAGCACCAACTCTCTATCATCAGCTGTGAATGTGAATTTTACTTTACGTGGCCCTGTTTGGCTTACAGTTTCAATCTTTTTCCAAAGACCGTGATAACGTGGATGTCCAACTGTACCCAAAGTCTCATATGACCAAATTACATCTTCAACGGTGACTGGACTACCATCAGAGAATCGGGCGTCGGGATGTATTGAGAATTCAACCCATCTCCGTGTCTCGTCGGTTTCAATTGATTCGGCTAATAAGCCATAAAGGCTAAATGGTTCATCATAAGATCGGCCCATCAGGCTTTCGTAAGCAAGAAATCTGAGCTGCCAGGGTACACTGCCTTTACGGACATGCGGGTTGAGTGATGTGAAGGTTCCACCCTCAGCTGAAACCACTGTCCCACCCTTTGGTGCATTGGGGTTTGCATAGGGTAGAGACACAAAATCATGTGGCAGAGCAGGCTCTCCGTACATAGCTATGCCATGTTTTGGTCCAGCTTGTGCTATTCCTACTGCTGTCAAAATGCAAATGAAGGTCGCTATAATAAATGAATGGATAAAACCCAGGTGATGTGCCATGTAATTATGTCCTTCGATTTTGCGCTTATATTTGAGAGGCTACAGGGTGAATTTAAGTTTTTCAAACTTTTAGCTTGGAGCGGCGCGATAGATTGCTTATACAGACTTTACTGCTCGATAGGTTTCTTGCCTGTATGAAACCTGCCTCAATAACTTAACGCCAGCTTCGTGCTGGCGTTTTTTTTGTTTAATTATGAGATTATGAGAAGGGCTGCGATCACCCACATCGTGACCCCCACACAAATATCTAAAATCCGCCAGGCTGAGGGGGATACCATAATCGGTGCCAGAGACCGCGCGCCGTAACCAAGACTAAAGAAAAACAACACTGATCCGAGGCTAGCGCCTGCGGCGAATAAGTATTTGTCTGGCATGGACATGAACTGTGCAGAAATTGCGCCTATTAGCCCTAAAGTGTCGAGATACACATGGGGATTGAGGAATGTGAAAGCAGCCAAGGTGAGCATTGTTTTGCTTAAGCTTTGCGTGCCTTGCCCAAGTTCCAACTCATATTCGCCATGGTAGGCTGCTCGAAACCTTAACGTCCCATAACCACCCAGAAACAATACACCAGCCCACATCATAAACTGCCCAATCCAAGGCGCAATGTCAGAGACCATACCAAAACTGATTACGCCAGTCCATATTAGTAAGGTATCGGAGACTGAAGCAAATAGGCAGATAACAAATACATGGTTGCGCAATAACCCCTGACGCAGCACAAAGACATTCTGTGCTCCGAGGGCAAGGATCAACGATAGTAGAGAGATAAAACCAGTGAAGAACGGCTGCATCAACTTTATTTAGTCACTATGTCATTAGGATAAACAAGACCTGCCGAGATTACTAATTTGGCAGCATCCTCAACAGACATATCCAGCTCGGTGATGTCGCGGGTCGGAACAAATAACAAAAAACCTGATGTTGGGTTTGGAGTGGTGGGCACAAAAATAGATACTAACGTATCTCCCTCAGGAGCGTGACTTATTAATTCCCCCCTTACAGGTGTGGACACAAAGCCAATCACCCAAATGCCCTTGCGTGGGTATTGAATTAGGCAGGCTTTATCAAAGCTATTATTTTTTTGGTTAAACACGGTCTCAGCAATTTGCTTGACGCCACTGTAAATAGTGCGAACAACTGGCATGCGGTGAACCAATCCCTCGGCCCAACGCAGCAGAGATCTGCCTACGAACCCCTTACCAAGCCACCCTACAAAAAAGGTAAATACCAAAAATACGATAAGTCCAAAACCGCGAATGTCGTATTGCTCGCTCAACTGAATGTTAAACAAGGTTTGAATATAACGATCAGGTTGATAACCATCCGGTACGATAGCCCACACGCGCGCGTCGATCCAACCCACCACAGACCATATCAACCAGGCAGTCAGAGCTATAGGTGCGATGATAACAAGCCCAGTGAAAAAATTGGACCGCATGGTGCCAACCCATCCCTGTCGGCGTCTAGTGTAGTCTGGTGGTATGTTCATCTTATTCCCTAAAGCTAATTGTCTTGTAAGATGTAGCCAGCGCGTGGAAGTGTTACAACAATTAACAGACGTTCTCTAAGTTTTAGGTAAATTATGGCAAGATATTGCAATCTGAGCAGCCAGTTTCGCGTTATTTTTAATCAGAGCTATATTTGTGGTCAAAGATTTCCCATCGGTCAGCTCAAAAATTCGGTTTAATAGAAAGGGTGTTACGTCTTTAGCTGAAATTCCACCTTGATCGGCTTCATAGATAGCTTGTTTTATAAGTGGGCTGATTTCTGAGGCGGGTATTTCTGCTATCTGTGGCACTGGATTTGCAATCAGTTGCCCACCAGAAACACCCAAAGCTTGGCGAGCCCTTAAGCCAGCAGCTATTTCAGCTGCGCTGTCGCTGCGCAACGGGGCAGGGACATCACTTGTTGAAGACCAAAACGCAGGCATAACATCCTGTCCATAGGCAATTACTGGCACACCATATGTCTCTAACACTTCCATTGTTTTTGGTATATCCAAAATGGCCTTTGGTCCGGCAGCCACGACTATAACTGGAGTAAGTGACAGTTCACGCAGGTCGGCGGAGATGTCAAAGTTCATTTCGGCACCCCGGTGGACTCCTCCAATGCCACCAGTAGCAAAAACTTCTATTCCCACTAAATTCGCAACAATCATGGTAGCCGCAACCGTGGTGGCACCAGTGCGCCCTTGAGCCATGACAAAAGCCATATCGGCCCGAGATACTTTGGCCACGTTGGCTGACTGTGCCAAATCAGTCAGACGAGTGGGGTCCAAACCCACATGCAATGCCCCGTTTAATATAGCGATTGTAGCGGGGACTGCGCCGGCCTGGCGGACTACGTCCTCGACCGCTCGCGCCACTTCAAGGTTTTGCGGATATGGCATGCCGTGTGTGATAATTGTGCTTTCTAATGCGACTACTGGTTTATTGAAATTATTGTCGCCGCGAATTCCTGCTACTTCTGCACTAAAAGTAAATTGCATTGCTCATCCTTCTGACTTGCCGGCAACATATGCGGCAGCGGAGTTTGAGGCAGATTGCAGAGCTTTGACTCCACGCAAACCTCGCAATTCAGCAGCAATATGTGCAGCCATAAAAGTGTCACCTGCGCCTGTCACACGGGAGGGTAGTACGGCAGGGGGCGCGGCCAAAACACAAACCTGCGAATCCGCTAACGCAGCAACTTTAGGACCATGTGTCACCAAGACACGGTTTGAACCGCGTGCCACTAAAGTCTGTGCGGCCACCTGCGCATCCGAGAAGCTTTGTTGGCACAACAGTTCTGCCTCTTCTACATTAACATAAAGAGTAGCACCTTTGTGCCCTAATAGAGGCAAAAGACGTTCGGCTTTGCCTGGTGATGCCGGTGCAATACGTAAATCACATTTAGTGAACAGCGGTGAGGCAGCTATTTGTGCCAACAATGCCAGAGTTAAGTTCCCATCTAACGCAATCAATCCCTCAAACGGCCTTTCTGCCGTCCCAAGCAGCCCATTTTCAAGCGGTGCTAGTATCTTATCTCCAACAGCTTCAAGCGAGTGGGCGTCCGCAACCGCGGCAATCATGCCGTTACTGCCTTCTATTGCTAAATATTGATCTGTTGGCAGGTCCTCTGATCTATACAAAAAATTCATATTTAGATCAAGCGCTTCAGATTTTCTAATCAACTCAACCCCTTCTGAATCCTGACCTACCACAGATAACAAAGCGGGGCGTAAATCAAAACGTCGTAAAGTCATCGCAATATTCATGGCTACGCCACCCGGCAAACGTGTGACACGCCCAGGAACATCGGAGCCAGCTTGCATAGCTTGGGTGGAACGTCCTATGACGTCCCAAAGCACCGAGCCTATACATAATATTTCTGGTGGCTTTTGCATGTCTGCTTGTGACAAGGCCGCCTAGGAGAAACAAGTGGATTAAGTCTAG
>Ga0302126_10001477_pt1 | contig 13924 bp, 27 predicted proteins | sample CB4_20m_MG_FD_203108 | JGI IMG/M metagenome (GOLD analysis project Ga0302126, IMG submission 203108) | Marine microbial communities from Western Arctic Ocean, Canada - CB4_20m | ecosystem: Environmental > Aquatic > Marine > Oceanic | place: Canada: Western Arctic Ocean | collected 2017-09-24 | reverse complement strand
AAGGTAGTCCTAATTATCTCATGTTTCAATAATGAGTTTGCCATATTCTTAAACAAAGCTTTTCTGTGGCTACTTGTCCTGTTGAGCTTTCTATGTTTTTTTCCGTGTCGCATTTTATTACTCCATATTCTTTCTGATTATGCTGTCTCTGCACCAGCCGGTGGCCAGTTTTCAACAGGCATTCCTAATGATAAGCCTTTTGTACTTAAAATATCTTTAATCTCATTTAGTGATTTTCTTCCTAAGTTTGGTGCTTTTAATAAATCACTTTCATTTCTCTGAACTAAATCACCGATATAATGAATATTTTCCGCTTTTAAGCAATTTGCTGACCTCACTGTTAGCTCGAGATCATCTACTGACCTTAGGAGTAAAGGGTCAATAACTGGTGCTTGTTGAACTTCTACTTCCGTTAATTCACTTTCAAGATTAGCAAATACAGATAATTGACCCATTAGGATTCTTGCTGCATCTCGAATTGCTTGTTCCGCATCAACTACACCATTTGTTTCTACATCCATAATTAACTTATCTAAGTCAGTGCGCTGCTCAACTCTAGCACTTTCAACAACATAACTAACTTTTGTGATCGGGCTAAAAGACGCGTCAATCATAATAAAGCCTAGTACGTTATCACTTTCTGAGCCCTTAGTCCTGGCTGGTACAGGCTGATAGCCTCTTCCCATCTCTACTTTAGCTTCGATATTTAATTTACCGCCTTTATTAAGATGTGCAACAATATGGTCTGGATTTATAACGTCCACATCAGGGCCAACATCAAAATCACCAGCAGTTACAGGACCTTCTTCATTTTTATTTAGTGTAATTGTAGCTTCAGATTTATTGTGCATCCTTAAAGCTATTTTTTTAATATTAAGAAGCACATCTACCACATCTTCCTGAACACCATCTAAGGTTGAATATTCATGAACTACGCCATCAATTTTAACCTGTGTAATAGCAAATCCAGGGATTGATGAAAGCAGGACTCTTCTTATTGCATTTCCTAATGTAAACCCAAAACCTCTTTCCATTGGCGAAATAACTACCTTCGCTCTTTCAGGTCCAATTATGTCTACATCGACTACGCTAGGCTTTAAATATTCTGTTGGGTTAATTTCCATAAGTATCCTTTTTTTATTGTTACTTAACTAAATTATTTTGAATAAAGCTCAACAACTAATGACTCATTAATTGTTGCAGGAAGATCGTCACGTTCAGGCTTGTTCTTAAATAATCCTTTAAACGCCTTTATGTCGACTTCTAACCATTCTGGAAAGCCTCTTTCTTCTGCGGCCTCTAGAGCAGCCTTAATTCTTAATTGATCTTTTGAATTGCTATCAATAGAAACTTCATCACCTGGCTTAACTTGGTATGAAGGTATGTTTACTCTCTTACCATTCACAAGAATACTATTATGTTTTACAACTTGACGTGCTTCTGTTCTTGAGGCGCCCATTCCCATTTTGTAAGTTACATTATCTAATCTGCACTCAAGTAATTGTAAAAGATTCTCGCCAGTTATTCCTCTCCTTCTATCTGCTTCAGCATAATAACCACGGAATTGCTTTTCTAAGATTCCATACATTCTTCTTAGCTTTTGTTTTTCTCTTAGCTGAACACCATAGTCAGAAAGGCGAGAAGCTCTTCTTTGTCCGTGTTGTCCAGGCGGGTAATTTCTTTTTTCTATTGCGCATTTGTCAGTAAAGCATTTTTCACCTTTAAGAAAAAGTTTTTCACCTTCTCTTCGGCACTGACGACATTTTGGGTCAAGATTTCTAGCCAATTCTATTCTCCTATTAGTTTCTTACAACTAAACAAAATTAAATTCTTCTCTTCTTTGGTGGTCTACATCCATTGTGAGGCACTGGTGTTACATCCTGAATGCTTGTTATTTTTAAACCTACTGAATTTAGAGCTCTTACAGATGATTCTCTTCCTGGGCCTGGCCCTTTAATCCTAACTTCAATATTTTTTACGCCAAATTCTTGCGCCGCTTTTCCAGCTGCTTCGGCTGCAACCTGTGCCGCAAATGGAGTACTTTTCCTTGACCCCTTAAATCCGGCCCCGCCAGAAGTAGCCCATGACAAAGCATTTCCTTGTCTATCGGTGATCGTAATAATGGTGTTATTAAAAGAAGCGTGTATATGAGCTATACCTTCTACAACACTTTTTTTAACTTTCTTTTTTACTCTTATATTATCTTTTGCCATTCTGATTTACCCTTTATTATTTCCTAATTGCACGTATAGGACCTTTTCTAGTTCTTGCATTATTTTTTGTATTTTGCCCTCTAACTGGCAAACCCCTTCGATGCCTTACACCTCTGTAACAGCCCAGATCCATTAGACGCTTAATATTCATCTGCACTTCTCGTCGAAGGTCTCCTTCAACTATAAAGCTATTTAATTGATCCCTTAGCTTTTCAATATCAGCCTCATTCAAATCTTTGAGTTTTGATGTCACTTCAATGCCAGCAGCAGCACATATTTTTTTAGCTGTTATTCTACCAACACCATAGATAGATGTTAATGCTATCTCGGTATGCTTATTATCTGGTACATTTACTCCTGCAATACGGGCCATACACATTACTCCAATAAAAACGGCATTATTTCAATAAAGCCTTAAATTATAACTATTTTTTGCTCTCTTAACAACGTAAAATTAATGACACGCACCTTGTCTCTGTTTATGACGTGGCTCTTTACAAATAACTCTAACCACCCCTTTTCTTCGAATCACTTTACAATTCCTACATAATGCTTTTACTGATGATCTAACTCTCATAATATTTCCTTAATTTCGATCAGATTAAATTTATTTTTCTCTAAATGTTATTCGTCCCTTTGTAAGATCATAAGGTGAAATTTCAACAGTTACCTTATCTCCGGGCAAGATTCTAATATAATTCATTCTCATCTTTCCCGAAATGTAACCTAGTACCTCATGTCCATTTTCTAGCTTTACTTTAAATGTTGCATTTGGAAGGTTTTCTAAAACTTCTCCCTCCATTTCTAGTACATCTTCTTTCCCCATAACTAAATACCTCTACTTCCAGAATTATTCTTAAAGTTTGCTTTTTTCAACAAACCGTCGTACTGATAATTCATCATCTGAGATTGAACTTGGGTCATAAAATCCATCGTAACAACAACAATAATTAGTAGAGAAGTTCCACCAAAGTAAAATGGAGTATTAAATTTTAGTATTAAAAATTCAGGAACCAAACATACAGCGGTTATGTAAATTGCTCCGATTAATGTTAATCGCCCAACAATTGTATCTATATATCGAGCTGTTTGCTCTCCCGGCCTTATTCCAGGAACAAATGCCCCACCTTTCTTCAAATTATCTGCTGTTTCACCTGGATTAAATGTAATTGCAGTATAAAAGTATGCAAAAAAGATAATTGCTGTTCCGAACAACAATATATAAATTGGTTGTCCTGGTGAAATTGCTGCACTTATATCTTTTAACCAGTACATATTTTCATTTGTACCAAACCAACCAGCTATTGTTGCTGGAAAAAGAATTACACTAGAAGCAAAAATAGCAGGAATAACACCAGCTTGATTTATTTTAAGTGGTAAATGAGAAGACTGCCCCCCATACATTTTATTTCCAACTTGTCTTTTAGCATAATTAATTGTAATTCTTCTTTGGCCTCTTTCAACAAAAACAACTACCGCCGTTACTAAAACGATTGCAATTATAAGGAAGAATACTAAAGGAATAGAAAAGGCTCCTGTTCTTGTTAATTCAAGAGTATTACCTAGTGCACTTGGGAGTCCTGCCACAATTCCTGCCATAATAATCATAGAAATACCATTTCCAATTCCACGTTCAGTTATCTGCTCTCCTAACCAAACCAAAAACATTGTGCCACTAACTAATGTAACAATAGCTGTCAACCTAAAAAGTAATCCAGGATCTAATACAAGACCGGGCTGAGACTCCAATGCCACACTGATTCCTAATGCTTGAAAGGTTGCTAAAAATACAGTGGCTTGTCTTGTATAATTAGTGATTATTCTTTGACCCGCTTGACCTTCTTTTTTAAGATCTTTTAATCTTGCATTCATCGAGGTTAAAAGCGTCATAATAATTGACGCCGAAATATAAGGCATTATGCCAAGAGCAAAAACAGTAAACCGACTTAAAGCTCCTCCAGAGAACATATTAAACATCCCAAGAATGCCGCCACTTTGTGTATCAAAAAGTTTTTTAAGCTCTAATGGGTCGATTCCTGGAACAGGAATATGCGCGCCTAGGCGAAAAATTATTAATGCGCCAAGAAGAAACAATAAGCGACTTTTTAATTCACTCATTTTTCCTATTCCACCAAGAGAATTATTTTGAGCCAAAAATTAATCCTTTTTATCTACTGGCTTAGTTTTTGCTTCTTTAGCTGCTGGCTTTTCTTTTGCTTCTTTAGCTGCTGGCTTTTCTTTTGCTTCTTTAGCTGCTGGCTTTTCTTTTGCTTCTTTAGCTGCTGGCTTTTCTTTTGCTTCTTTAGCTGCTGGCTTAGCTCCTGATTTTTTAGCTTTTGCTTCTTTAACTGCTACTTTTTTAGCTGCTGATTTTTCTGACGCTGCCTTATTTGCTAATTCAAAATTTGTTTCTTTAACCTGTATTATCTTTCCGCCTGCGGCCTCAATTGCTTTCCTGGCTCCCTCAGTTAATGAAATACCTTGAATAGTGAACTTCTTTTTAACCTCACCTGATAGATATATTTTTGCATTCAACGTAATTTCAGATACCAAATTCGCTGCTTTAAGGCTCAGTAAGTCGACTATCTCTGAATCTAACTTGCCTAATTCACTTGTTCTTATTTTTGCATTAAACTTTTTAGTTAAGGATCTAAAACCTCTTTTTGGTAGTCTTCTTTGAATTGGCATTTGTCCACCCTCGAACCCGACCTTATGAAATCCACCTGTTCTAGATTTTTGACCTTTAATGCCTCTTCCAGCTGTTTTTCCGAAACCAGAACCATTTCCTCGCCCTACTCTACGAGCTGGCTTAGTTGATCCTTCTGCTGGTTTAATTGTATTTAATTTCATTTTTATTAACTCTCTACTTTAAGCATAAAATTTACTGCGTTAATCATTCCACGAACTTCCGGGGTGTCTTTTAGTTCAACTGTGTGATGCATTTTTTTTAAACCTAATCCGACAACGGTTCCTTTTTGAGAAGCCGTTCTTCCAATTAAACTTTTAATTAATGTCACTTTTATCATTTCATTAGCCATAAAATTAACCTCTTATCTCTTCAACCGTTTTACCTCTTTTAGCCGCTATTGTTGCAGGACTGTTAGTCGAAGCTAATCCATTTAGTGTAGCTCTAACAACGTTATATGCATTAGCAGATCCGATACATTTTGCAGTTACATCCGTAATGCCCATCACCTCAAAAATTGCTCTCATTGCTCCGCCAGCAATAATGCCTGTACCTTCTGAAGCTGGTTGAATTAAGACTTTTGCTGCACCGTGCCTTCCAATAACCGAATGATGTAAAGTTCCGTTCACAAGATCAACTTTCACCATGCCTCTTTTTGCTTCATCCATTGCTTTTTGAACTGCTAAAGGCACTTCTCTTGCCTTACCTTTACCCATTCCAACTGCACCATCACCATCTCCCACTACTGCCAGAGCTGCGAAACTCATAATACGGCCACCTTTAACAACCTTAGTAACCCTATTAACGTTAATCATTTTCTCTCTTAAGCCGTCAGTCTGATTTTGGTAGTCTGCTTTTTTATTATCTTGTGCCATCTTGTTTCCTAATATTGTTAGAAGGTTAAGCCATTTTCTCTAGCAGCTTCTGCTAAGGCTTTAATTCGGCCATGGTATTTAAATCCTGAGCGATCAAAAGCAACAACTTTAATACCTGCTTTAACAGCTTTCTCAGCAATTCTTTTACCAATTTCTACTGCTGCTTCTTTATTGCTGGTATTTTTTAGTTTCTTTTTAACATCAGCCTCTAGTGTTGATGCTGCAGCAAGAACTTTATTGTTCTTTCCATCTATAATCTGAGCATATATATTTGTATTTGAGCGATGCACTGTTAACCGCGTTATATTTAATTCTGCAATCTTAGCTCTTGTTTTACGAGCCCTTCTGATTCTTATGTTTTCATTAGTCATCATTCAACCTCTAAGTTTTTTTAGCTTCTTTAATTACTACATGCTCATCAGAGTAGCGAACACCTTTTCCCTTATAAGGTTCTGGTGGTCTATAAGCTCTAATTTCTGCTGCAACTTGCCCTATCATTTGTTTGCTTGAGCTTTTCAAAACGATTTCTGTTGGACTTGGTGTTTGAGCAGTTACGCCATCTGGTAATTGATGGTTTACAGGATGAGAAAAACCAAGCTCAAGATTTACTTTATTTCCTTGAACGGCTGCTTTATATCCAACACCTATTAATGTTAACTTTTTCTCAAAACCTGAAGAAACTCCAATCACCATATTTTGAACAAGCGATCTAATCGTTCCTGACATTGCTCTTGAAAATTTTGCTGTTCTTGTTGCTTCAAAAGTAAGAATGTTCTCTTGTTTTTTAATTTCAACATCACCTGTTAACTCTTGTTTAAGCTCTCCTAATGGACCCTTAATTGTGATTTCACCGGCGACAATATTTACCTCTACTTTATCTGGAATAACTACTGGGTTTTTTGCAATTCGTGACATTATTTTCTCCTAAGACACATAACAAAGCACTTCGCCACCAATTCCAGCAGCTCTTGCTTTAATGTCAGTCATAACACCCTTGGAAGTCGTTACAATAGCAACTCCAAGCCCATTCATTACTCGCGGAAGTTCATCACTTCCTTTATAAACTCTCAAACTAGGCTTACTAACTCTTTCGATTGTTTCAATAACAGGCTGACCAGCATAATATTTCAAGTCAATATTAAGTAATGGTTTACCGTCATTTGCAGTAATTCCAAAACCTTCAATATATCCTTCAGCTTTTAAAACATTAGCAATTGATTGTTTAACCTTAGATGCCGGCATGGATACTGTGACTTTATTTCTCATTTGGCCATTCCTAATTCGGGTTAACATATCTGCGATTGGGTCTTGCATACTCATATTTTTTCCCCTTTACCAGCTTGCTTTAGTAATGCCAGGAACTTCGCCAGCTAACATAAGCTCGCGTAGACTTCCTCTAGCAATACCAAATTTACTATAAACACCTCTTGGGCGACCTGTTAAAGCACATCTATTTCTTAATCTAACTGGACTTGAATTGCGAGGTAAATTTTGAAGTTTACTTCTAGCTTCTGCTCGATCTTCTCTTGAAGCACTAGCATTATTAATAATCTCATTCAATGCTAGACGTTTATCTTTAAACTTTTCAACTATTTTCCTTCTTTTTTCTTCACGCTTAGTCATACATAATTTAGCCATAATTATTTATCTCCTTGCTGAGTTTCTTCTACTGGAGCAACATCTTCTACTGGAGCTTCTTTAACTGATTTTCTAAATGGAAAACTAAACGATGTTAGGAGTGCAGTTGCTTCTTCATCAGTTTTAGCTGTAGTTGTAATTGTAATGTTCATTCCTCTTAGTTTATCTATCTTGTCATACTGAATTTCTGGAAAAATTATTTGCTCTTTAATACCCATATTAAAATTACCGCGACCGTCGAATGATTTTGCTGATAAGCCCCTAAAATCTCTCTCCCTAGGAATAGCAATATTAATTAAGCGATCTAAAAAAGTGTACATGTTTGATTTTCTTAAAGTTACTTTACAACCAACTGGGTAATCATCTCTAATTTTAAAAGCTGCTATTGATTTCTTGGATAAAGTTACAATTGGTTTTTGACCAGCAATTTTTTCCATATCGCCAACCGCGTTGTCCATTACTTTTTTATCTGCAACAGCGTCTCCTACACCCATATTCAGTGTTATCTTAGTAATTCTTGGCACTTCCATTACGGAGCTATACTTAAATTGTTTTGTAAGTTCTTTTACAACAGTGTCAAAATAAAATTGTTTTAGTCTCGCCATATTTTTTCCTAAACGTCGATTGCTTCTTGATTAGATTTAAAGATTCTAATTTTTTTACCATCTTTTAATGTTTTAAAAGTGACTTTGTCAGCTTTTGAAGTCACATTATTAAAAATAGCAATATTAGAAATGTCTAAAGGCATTTCTTTGCTTATAATTCCGCCTTGTTCACCTTTACCCGGATTCGGCTTTGTATTCTTCTTAACCATATTTAGACCTTCAACTACTACACGCTTTTCGCCTATAAGATCAGATACAATCCCTTGCTTTCCTTTATCTTTTCCAGTATTTACAATTACTTTATCGCCTTTGCGAATTTTATTCACTTTGATACTCCTAAATAACTTCTGATGCTAGAGAAACAATTTTCATAAATTTTTCTGTTCTTAACTCTCTCGTAACTGGCCCAAAAATTCTTGTCCCAATTGGTTCTAGCTTTGGATTTAAAAGAACAGCTGCGTTACTATCAAATTTAACCAATGACCCATCAGAGCGACGAACACCTTTTGCTGTCCTTACAACTACAGCATCATATACCTCACCTTTTTTTACTCGGCCTCTTGGAGCTGCATCTTTTATACTAACCTTAATAATGTCTCCTATTGACGCATAACGTCTTTTGGAACCACCTAAGACTTTGATACACATAACTGTGCGTGCACCTGTATTGTCTGCAACATCTAATCTTGACTGCATTTGTATCATGAAATAATCTCCAACTTAATCCGCTTAAATTACCAGCTTAAATTTAAAGCTAGCGCCACGGTCAGTATTGGGGCGCTAGCTAAATGTAATACGAGCGCCTTAAAAAGAAGCTGCATTATATGTTAATTTTATATATAACTCAATATTCGAGTTGTATACCTTTTATCCCTGTCCTTTAGTAACAACTTTTGTTACCACCCATGACTTACTTTTTGAAATGGGCTTATGTTCTGTTATTTGAACCACATCACCTTCATTAATTTCATTCTTTTCATCATGAGCATGAAATTTATTCGATTTATTTATATATTTTCCATAAAGTGGGTGCTTTACTTTTCTTTCAACTAATACAGTAATAGTCTTGTCCATTTTGTTACTGACTACCTTCCCAGTTACCGTGCGAACAATTTTTTTAGCTTCAGTCTTTACTGGTGCTTTTTTAGCTTCAGTCTTTACTGGTGCTTTTTTAGCTTCAGTCTTTACTGGTGCTTTTTTAGTTGTTATAGATTTATCTTCCATTTTTTCTTTATCGCCCATAATTATGATTGATTTAATTTTTCAGCAAGAATTGTCTTTATCCTGGCTATGTCTTTTTGAAACTTTCCAAGCTGATCTGTTTTGTTTGACTGTTGAGTAGAGATTTGCATACGCGCTGAAAACTGAGCTTTCCTTATGTCGAGTAATTCTTTCTCTAATTCATCTGTAGATTTTTTTCTTAAGTCAATTGTTTTCATTTTTTCTCCTTATCAACCCACATGTCTAGTAGCAAAAACTGTCAGTAACGGTAGCTTTGCTGCAGCCAATCTAAACGCTTCTCTCGCAATTGTTTCAGAAACACCGTCCATTTCATACAACATTTTTCCAGGCTGAATTTCAGCTACATAATACTCAACACTTCCCTTTCCTTTACCCATTCTTACTTCAGCAGGTTTTTTAGTGATCGGTTTATCTGGAAATATTCTAATCCAAACTCGCCCACCTCTTTTAATATGTCTAGTCATAACTCTTCTTCCAGCTTCTATTTGTCTTGCAGTGATTCTTCCTCTTCCGATTGATTTAAGACCAAAATCACCAAAACTCACCTTGTTACCAGTAGTTGCAAGGCCGCGATTTCTTCCTTTGTGTTGCTTCCTGTATTTTGATCTAGCTGGCTGTAACATAGTTATGCCTCATCTTTCTTAGTTTCATTAGTTTTTGCTTTAGGTGCTTCATCTAAAACCACTTTTTTCTTTACTGCAACTTTAACGGTTTTCTTTTCTGATTCTGATTCTGTTTCTGATTTCACTTTCTTAGAAGCAGTTTTTAATGTTTTCTTTGGTGCACTTTTAGATTTGTCTTCTATTCTTTGATCTACATCAACTTCGTTAACAACAACTTTTTTATTGTCTTCAAAAATTTCGCCCTTAAACACCCAAACTTTTATACCAATAATTCCATAAGTGGTTTGAGCTCTGGCAACACCATAATCAATATCAGCGCGAAGCGTATGAAGAGGAACTCTACCTTCTCGGTACCATTCGGATCTAGCAATCTCTATCCCGTTTAATCTTCCAGCAGCTTTAATTTTAATTCCTTGTGCTCCTAGTCTCATTGCATTTTGCATAGCTCTCTTCATGGCTCTTCTGAACATAACCCTTTTCTCAAGCTGTTGAGCGATACTTTGTGCAATTAGTGAAGCCTCAATTTCTGGCTTTCTAACTTCCTCAATATTTAACTGAACTGGTATACCCATCAAATTTTGTAAGCTAGCTCGGAGAGTTTCAATATCTTCTCCTTTCTTTCCAATCACAATACCTGGCCTAGCACTATAAATAGTAATCTTTGCATTTTTGGCTGGTCGTTCAATTATAATTTTACTCACCGCTGCATTAACTAATTTTTTATTTAAGAATGCCCTTACTTTTATATCGTTTTGTAATAGCCCAGCAAAATTCTTTGAATTTGAGAACCATTTTGATGACCAGTTTTTTTTAACTGCTAATCGAAAACCAATTGGATTTACTTTTTGTCCCATAATTATCTCTTTTAATTTCCTACAATCACAGTAATGTGACTAGTTGGTTTAAGAATTTTTCCTGCACTACCTTTGGCTTTTGCACGAATCCGTTTTAAAACTGCGCCTTTGTCAATATAAATAGTTTTTATTTTAAGTTCGTCTATGTCAGCCCCATTGTTATTTTCCGCATTTGCTATTGCTGATTCAACTACCCTTTTAATAATCTCTGCTCCTTTTTTTGGGCTGAAATTAAGGATATTTAAAGCATTATCGACTTTCTTACCTCTAATAAGATCAGCTACTAACCTAGCCTTTTGAGGTGAAATTCTAACGCCCTTTAAAATTGCTGAAACTTCATTTGCCATAATTTATTCCTTTGCCTTTTTGTCACCTGTGTGACCTTTAAAAGTTCTGGTTAATGCAAACTCACCTAGCTTATGCCCCACCATATTCTCTACAATTAATACAGGGATATGCTGGCGCCCATTATGAATAGCAATAGTCAAACCAATAAAATTTGGTAGGATTGTTGAACGTCTTGACCAAGTTTTTATTGGTTTACGATCTCTATTCGCAGCCGCAACATCAACTTTTTTTGCGAGATGTGAGTCAACGAATGGTCCTTTTTTAATTGAGCGTGACATATTTTTTACCTTTTATTTGATGGTCTTCGACTGAGTCTCATATTGTCAGTACGTTTATTGTTTCGTGTACGATATCCTTTTGTTGGGGTTCCCCAAGGACTAACTGGATGTCTACCTCCAGAACTTTTCCCTTCACCACCTCCGTGTGGGTGATCAACTGGATTCATCACTACACCTCTAACTGTTGGACGAACTCCTCTCCATCTCATTGCTCCAGCTTTACCAATAGATCTTAATGAGTGCTCATCGTTACCAACTTCTCCGATTGTTGCTCTGCAGTCAACATGTACCTTCCTTACTTCGCCTGATCGTAATCTTAATTGAGCATACGCCCCTTCACGTGCAAGCAATTGTATAGATGTGCCAGCAGATCTTGCCATTTGAGCACCTTTACCAGGTTTCAACTCTATACAGTGAAGTGTGCTACCAACTGGAATATTCTTAAGTGGAAGTGTGTTACCCACTTTGAATGGTGCATCAATACCATTCATTAATTCTTCACCAGCTTGCACACCTTTTGGCGCAATAATATACCTTCTTTCTCCATCAGCGTAGCAAAGCAAAGCTAAGCGAGCTGATCTATTAGGATCATATTCTATTCTCTCGACTTTTGCTGGTATTCCATCTTTTGTTCTCTTAAAATCAACTATACGGATGTGTTGCTTATGGCCTCCGCCTTGATGTCTTACAGTAATCCTTCCATGGTGATTACGACCAGCTTTACTATGTTTTTTTTCTAATAGCGGTGCGTAAGGTTTCCCTTTATGCATATCTGGTGTAACTACTTTCTGAAGCCCACGTCTACCAGGTGAGGTTGGTTTTACTTTTATAATTGCCATCTATATCTCCCTATTCACCCGTAAAATTAATTTCTTGTCCAGCCTTAATACTTACGTAGGCCTTCTTCCAGTCAGATCTTTTGCCCATTGTATTTCGACTCGCTTTTTTTGTTTTACCTTTGACGTTTAGTAGATTAACTGCTTTTACATCCACCTTAAACATCGACTCAATTGCCTCTTTTACTTGCATTTTTGTTGCAGTTTTTCTAACCTTGAAAACTACCTGATTAAGCTTATCGGCAACCATTGTTGCTTTCTCAGTAACGTGAGGAGATAAAACTGATTGTAGTGATTTATCACTAACTCTCTTAGCAGTTACTTTTTTCTCAGTTACTTTTTTCTCAGTTACTTTTTTCTCAGTTACTTTTTTATCTTCGCTCACGCAAACATCTCCTCTAGTTGTTTAACGGAACCGGTTGTTGCAATAACTTTTGGAAAGTGGACCAAACTTACTGGGTCTGCAAACTTTGCTTCAACAACTAAAATATGTGGGAGATTTCTTGATGCCAAATATAGATTTTCATCAAATGAGTCTACTAAAATCAATACCTTGTCTGTAATGCCAAATGATTTTATTTTAGCAATAAAATCTTTCGTTTTTGGGGCTTGAACTTTAAATTCTTCAACAATAGATAAGCGATCTTGTCTAACCAGCTCTGAAAGAATTGATTTCATACCTGCACGATATGCTTTCTTATTAATTTTCTTTACAAAATTCTCATCTGTTCTATTTGGAAATGCTCTACCTCCTCCACGCCATATTGGGCTTGAAGTCATTCCAGCTCTTGCATTACCAGTACCTTTTTGCTTATAAGGTTTTCTTGTGCTGTGCTTAACCTCTCCCCTTGTTTTTTGGGACCTCGTTCCTGAACGAGCATTTGACATATAAGACACAACAAGCTTGTGAATTAAGGCTTCATTAAATTCTTTTCCGAATGTTGCATCAGATGCGGTTAAAGTCTTGTTTGATAATTTACCCTTGTTATCTAATATTTTAAATTCCATTAGGCGCCCACCTTTGCTTTAACTGCAGGCCTTATCATTACGTCAGATCCTTTTGAACCAGGAACTGCACCTTTAATTAGGATTAAATTTCTTTTCTTATCAACTCGAATAACCTCAAGGTTTTGAGTTGTTCTTTTTTTGTCCCCTAGATGTCCTGCCATTTTTTTTCCAGGAAATACTCGACCTGGATCTTGACATTGACCAGTTCCACCTAATGCTCTATGTGATATTGATACACCGTGGGTAGCATGTTGAGCAGCAAAATGATGTCTTTTGATTGCCCCTTGAAATCCTTTACCTACTGAGGTTCCTGTAACATCTACTTTTTGACCTTCTTCGAAGATTTCAACGGTGATTTTTGATTCGGTGGTGTATTTTTCTAATTCAGCTGATGGTATTCTAAACTCACGAAGGCCAATACCTGCTTCTGCACCAACTTTAGAATAAATTCCGGCTAAAGACTTAGATAACTTATTTGGCTTTTTTTGGCCATAAGCAACTTGAAGGCTTTCATAACCGTCATTTTCGATATTTTTGATCTGTGTCACACGATTTGGAATAACTTCTAGTACAGTTACTGGAATAGAGTCGCCTTCAACAGTAAATACACGGGTCATCCCGATCTTGCGACCAATAAGCCCTAAGCTCATGATCTTTCCTTATATTATTATTATTAAGATAACTGATTACAATTGATCAGTTTCTTTAAAAAAGAGCG
>Ga0302126_10001473_pt1 | contig 13969 bp, 29 predicted proteins | sample CB4_20m_MG_FD_203108 | JGI IMG/M metagenome (GOLD analysis project Ga0302126, IMG submission 203108) | Marine microbial communities from Western Arctic Ocean, Canada - CB4_20m | ecosystem: Environmental > Aquatic > Marine > Oceanic | place: Canada: Western Arctic Ocean | collected 2017-09-24 | reverse complement strand
GTTTGAGAAGGCACTATGTTTAAAAAGTTGGGGTCCTGATCCGGAACAATTTGACCCCAAGGTGGGTTTGTTAAAGTCCCGACTATACCCGATGCGCTAATTCCTGTTACGGCAACGTTGGCGTTACCAATTGTTGTTGTTGTGGCGCTGCTGACCGAGGCAGTCATCGTTACCATCGTATTAGTGGTAAAGAAACTTCCTAACGCTGATGTTCCCGCAACTCCGGTAACGGAGACATTTGCCTCCCCAACCACGGTAACTGCGCCAACTGCGCCTGTTCCTACTACTGCGCCTGCCTGCCCAAACGCGTCACCCTCAATGTTGGGAGCCGCACTGTTAACCGACGCCGTTGCCGTTACATTGTAGGCAACGTTGGTGTTCCAAGTTCCGGTGTTCCACCCTTGGAGGGAGCTATTCCACCCCTGAAAGGCTGCGACCGGATCGGCCATTAGGCTATCCGGATAATCGCGTTAGAAGCATCCGCTGTAGGAAACACAATGGTAAAGTCGCCAGAACTAGCCGCTTTATCCGCACCAAAATCTAGCACACAAACCGTTGGATCTCCCGAAGCCGCCTCGTTGTAAACCAAAGCGCCTCGCACTCCAGATATTGTTACGGTGCTAAACACTTCATCCGCAAAATCCGTGAAAGCGGTAGTGCTGCTAGAGGTAGGCGTCACACTGGTAAGAAAGTTACCTTTTGCAGTATAGTTTGTACCACTAATCTCGTTAGTAGAGGTATAAGCAGTTGTTGCAGCGGTAAACGTTGCACTGTTATCATACAAAGCCAATTTGAATTGATCGCTTGCCGCCGTAAAGTTATGCACACCCTTCAGCAGTTCTACTTTGAACGAAGTACATAGAAAGTTGCCGTTAAAAGCCATTTACATTTTCCTTATATATTCGGCCAACTTTTGCTGACCAGCATCTTTTATTGCATTATATACCGTAGTTCTGTCGCTTTGAATAGCCTGCATCATATAGACGGCAATGATCTTTTCCATTTCATTACGGTACGCAAGGGCCTGATCCCTTATTGCGGGGTGAGCGTTGTCTGAAATACCTATGATTTTATTTACGCAACGCTTCGCAGTTTCTTCTGGAGTAAAGCCACGGTTGTCCGTAGTCTCTACTTCCACCTTAAAGTCATTAGACATTTCAACGCCAAAAGACATATTATTCATTGTTTTTGCCTCACCACTGGTCCTGTTCGATACTCATCAGTAACTTCTTTGCTCTCGCCAAGTAACTTGAGACCCATGATAGCCTCAACAAAACGTTTTTCATACAAGACCTGCATGTCCTGTTCGCCCTTCATAAAGATGTACGCTTCCATTAAGCTTCCGTACAAAAGGGCTAGATCGGCGTTTTCACTTATCCAAGTTAAAGTAATGTCAGGAACTATTTTCTCTGAAGTTGTTCCGCTTGGAACATTGTTAATTACAGCAACGGCCCCGCTGGTGTTTCCCACCAAAGCTGTTCCAGAAGACGCTGTTCCTCTAGGGTAAGCGTCTGTAAGGCCCGCAGGAAAATTAGCGGTTAAGGTTGTGTTATCAGCCCCAGTAGTTCCTGTAACAATAAACGAAGAGTTTTCAGTAGAAGAAGTTGCACCCGCAGGCGTTGCAATAATAGTTTCTCCAGCGGAAAAAACAGTTGAGCCAGTGTAGGCAACAGAAAATGTTGTCTGACTTTTAGTCAGGCTGGTGGGACGGTAAAAGTAATGTATTTCAGCCGCATAACCACTGTCCGGAGTAGGACTTAAAATAAGGTTGTTCAAATCATACTGAGCATAATAACGAGGCGGACCCGTTACAGTAGCGTCTGGATTAAAAGACTGCACAAAGTTTGAGTCTTTAAAATCTAAAAATACTACGTTGCCAGAACTGTTAGTAAACGACAAAGCAAATGGTGCTAAAAAGTCGCTCGGAACTCCCAAAAACTTATTAGATGCGGACATTGCACCAGCGTCGTTCTTTTGAAACAAACTTAGTTGAACGTTCTTTAAAATACGTTCTTCTGTGTTTTTAATAAAAACAGGGAGATTACTTACAAACGTTGTCTCGTTGTTTTCAGTGTAATCAATTATTGCCTGTTTTAATGTAGTGTAAGTATAGCTCATGATATAACCACCGTAACATCTCCTACAAAACCAAAAACCCGTGTTGGTCTAGGCTGCGGTTCTTCTACTAAGGGAATCCCAACATAAACATCTAAATTTTCTTTTATATCAGGACGCGCATCTTTTAAAGCTTCAGGATCGTTTACTTTACGAAAGGGACCCAGTTGGGGCTGTTTAGCCTCAAACTCATCGCGACCAACAAGCAGGCCGTTCCACTCTTTACGCATGTCTCTATACCGATACCGGAAGCCGGATCGGTCAGAGATGGCATAAGAGTTTCGACCTGTTGCAAATTTGCTCATCAACCCACCCTGTAATAATCATATTTTGGAACAACGTTAAACGATGCCCGGTCACGATCTTCAGTCATAGCGCGTTCAAACTCTTCTTCATACATAGCTTTTAACATTTGAACACGATTAGGGGCTCGCTTTACTGCAATGTAATAAGCTAATCCTGCCGCTAAACATGGATAAAACCTAAACGGCATGTCCATAGTGTTTATAAAGGTATCTGCGTCATCCATGCGGGTAAGGGCGTTATAGTAAATAACGTCAGTGCTGTTCTCTGGAACAGGCCAAACTTTTAAACTAGGAGTAACTTGGCGATCTAAAAAGAATTGGTTTGGACGGCTTTCAGTGGTTTTGTTAGGAATACTAAGATAGTCATCTCGGCTCAACCTAGACAAAGAATAATCCGTTCCGTCCCTCTGAACTACTATAGAAAGAATATCAATTACATCCGCGCCTAGAGCATATGCCCCAGTGCTTTCAACCATAGGAAGAGTGCGCTGGGCAATAGTCCACTGGTTTAAACCGCGGTTCGCCCATTCAGCCAACATAAGATTTAAAGAACGTTTCGCTGATTTAAGATCATAACCAGTACGAACATCTAAGCCGCAACGCTCAAAAGCTTCTTCAATATATTCTGCTACATCAAGTTCAAAATCTACGCTGCTAGAAACTGCCATATCATTCCTCGTTGTAAATGTTGTCGAATATTTGGTTTACATCTAATGTATAGTCTAAATCAGATTTAGAATAATGTACATGCTGAGAGGGCTTGAAGTCAGGAGCGCCTTCTCCAGTTTCAAACCAAGCAGGATGAGTTACTCGCACCCGGTTATTAGGCAACGCAACAATATTACCCGTCCATTCACCCGCTTCTAAAAGCTGCATAACATGCGCTTGCTTATGTTGAGCCGGATCATCCGCAACATCTGTGTCAGTGTAATCAACAGTAAACATATACTTAGCTGGAAAGAGTTTGCCGTCTATCTTTGCCATCCAAGGGCAAGGCGTAGCTCTGTCCAAAGTATATACCGCATGAGTATGAGACGGACAGTCCCAAGGTTGTGCGTTGTGTACCGCCATTGGAACGGGCCAATCTTCTAAAGGCTCGTCAGCAACCAAAGCAGTTATCGGCATTCTAGCCCACATTGCACCGCCGTGAACGTTTTCGTCACCGTCCTCATCAGCCTCACAACCCGTAAAGATTATCTGAAAGCTCAAACAACGGTTGGGCATTGTGGTTACAGCAATTGCCATAGCATGCAGAAATTCGCCGTGGTAACGCTCATGATTGACCGTATACTCACGACGAACCCAACACTTAAAGTGTGGTATGTTACTTTGCAAAAAAGGCATTTAATTACTTTTTCTTAGCTGCGCCGCCGCGTTTCATTTTAGCAGCGCCACCTTTAGCGTAACCCTTTTTCTTCATCATAGCGCCGCCCATGCTTCTTTTAGCAACGCCACCTTTGGCGAAGCCTTTTTTCTTCATAGCGCCGCCCATTTTCTTTTTAGCAACGCCGCCTTTAGCGTAACCCTTTTTCTTCATTTTTTTCATGCTACTGATCCTTTTGTTTTTTTGCGTCTATTGCTTAAAACCTTTCCGCAACCCCGTGCTACCACAGTTCCGGCTACTTTGTTGCCTCTAAAAGGTCTCTTTGCTTTTGTTGTAGAAATCTCACCTCCTGTATACATATTTGTAACGGTAGCAGCTTTTGTATTTTTTACAACTTTTTGACCTTTAGCTCCCGCACGTTTCTTTTTTGCGGCAGTGGCGCGGCGCTGTTCTTTAGTAAGAGAACGGGCTTTGCTTTCAGGTAAACAGCGGTCAGGTTTTTTCTTGTTTTTAGAAGTGCCACAAGGCCCCTTTATGGAGCCGTCAGATCCTATTCTAACCCAGTTTTGGTCACGCCATTTCTTTAACTCTCCCATTTAACTTTTCTTTCTAGGAGAGCGTAACATTGTTTTAAGAGTTTTGGCTTGTCCGGCGTGAGTCTTTGAGGCTTTATTTAAACCCTTTACAACCTTTTTAACTTTTCTCTTGTTACCTTTACTTAGCGTCATCCCTTTTTCCTTTTACTTTTCTTGGCATAATTGGGGTCTTTACAATACTTAGACGCTGCCATGTTTGCATAAGCACTGGGATATGTGTCGAATGTTCGCTTGGCCCATGCTTTTCCAGAAGGACATATCTTACTGCCCTTGCTTTTTGGAGAAGCTTCTCCACCTCTTTTAAAGTAGCTTAAACCTCTAGGCATAGCGTCTTTTTTGCGAGGTGAGGTAGTGATTTGTTTGTTCATTTGACTACGACTTATTGCCATTTTAACACTTCCATCTTTTACGAGCTTGGCGCAAACGACTGTTAGGATCCTTTGCCGCTTTTGGAAACTTCTTCATCTGACCCAAAGAACGAGCGCAATAAGACTTACGACGCTTTGCTGCCACGCTGCCTTTTTTAACTTTTCCAGTAACAGCCGTTTTTAACTTGGATCCGGGGTTTTTTCTTCGATGCGCTTCCACACCTTTTTTAGTCATTCCCGCCCCAGATTTAGTGGGACGGTAATTAGTCTTGTTGCGTTTGATCGGTTTATCGCCCACAGGCAACTCCTACGCGTAGAAAAAGTTCATCATGTCTACCGTTCCAACGGTAAACGTTACATAAAAACCATCTTTAAATAGTACACCCTCATCAGGAATGTGATAATGCTGTGTTGTATTGTCTGTTCCAAGAGTACGCGCTTTGAATAACGAAGTTCCAGAAACACCGCTGTTAAGAAAATCTAACTCTCCAGCCGTACCGCCAGAAACAATTGAATAGCCTTTGAAACGAGTTCTACCCTCAAAAATAACGTCAGCAGCACTGCCGTTTATACCCGCAGAAACATTTCCCGCCGGATTGCCAACAGCTGTAATGCTTGCAATTGTTTTAAAAAAACCTGCACTTGTAGCGGTATCGGCATTTGCTCCCGTAAGATTCTCTGTAAGAGAATCACCGTTTACGTCGGTTCCCACTATGTTAAAAGATTTACTGCTGTCATTTCCAGCGGATAAAATAGTCACTTGTCTTCCAGAAGCGTTCGTAACACTTCCGCCAGAAGCTAAAGCACCGCCAATTACTAAAGCCGCGTTGTTACCAACAGAGGCTGCTACCGAAATACCGTCTGCGTCTAAAGCCTGTTCGTCACGAATGAACCGGACCTGTACGTCTGAATTTGCCATGTTAATCTCCTATGAAGTAAGGAGGGGATTGCTCCCCTCCAGATAAATTATTGCAAGTTCATCCAAACTAAAGAGTACTCGGTATCTGCTCTTGCAGCCATAACTTCACCAACTTCAGTAAGCAGGTTATCCGTAGCAGGAGCAACTCCACCCGCAGTGCCACCAGAACGGACGGCAATGTTACCAACAACCAATGTGCCAACGCTAAGAAGAGCTTGTGGGCCAGAAGTTGTAAACCAACCGTAATAATCAGCGGTCATGTCAATAACAGTAGCACCCATTACAGCGCCTGTTTCTGCGGCAGGGGCAACAATAAGTCCAGTGTGCGGATTTGCAATTAAAGACAACTGTGAGTTTGTTGTCAGGGCGGTTGCAAGCTCATCATAAGTTGTAATTACAATACTTGGATCAACTCCATGATCGTGAGCAGGGTTTGATTGCACCCTCATTGTCTGACCTTCGCCATTTACATCGTTTACCCAAAGGTAACCATCTGCATACTGGTTTAGAGTAATGTCAGTGTCACCCGCTGTCTCAATAGAAATAGCGGTTGTTCCTGCGGTTGTAGCAGCAGTAGCAGCACAGTTAGTGTGGTTTGCAATGATAGCAGCATGTTGAACCAGCTTACCCGCTGTTACAGCAGTTCCACCTAATTGACCATAACGGAAAATGTTGTTGCCGTAATGTAACTCAGAACCTAATGGAAATAGCTGTGTTGAGCTTTCTGCCCAAGGATTTACTGTTCCGTACTGACTTCCACCCTTACCAACTACTAGGTCAGCAGGACCATAACCAGTTGCCGCGGGGTACTGAAGGTGAGCGCCGCCCTTTAGGTATAAGTTACCTGAAGAGTTCATATTTGACTGCTCTGTAAAAGCGCCAGTAGAGGTGCTTTTGGTAACGGTCTTAAAACCGTTTTCGGAGCGGACCGCTCCGCTAAAAGTAGAATTACCCATGAGGATCTCCTGTCGGGGTTAAGTCAGCCGCCCAATCGCGACTGTCAGGGATAAAGAAACATTACAGCAAGAGTTATTAAAAAGAAAGGGGCAACCGAAGCTGCCCCTTAATTTATTGATTTGACAAAGCTTACGCTGCGCCGGGAGTTCCAAATACAGAACGCCAATCACTTACGCCAAAGGAATAACGCTCACGGGCCTTGAACCGCATGTTACCTGTATCAAAGTCGCCTTCCATGGCGGTCTTGATTGGTGAACGGTTAAAGAACTTGAAGCCGTTTGGTGCGTCAGTCTTTATGAAGAATGCGTCTGTGTCAGTCAGGAAGTGGTTAACCACTGCACCGTCTGGCAACATACCCATGTTCTTCATTGCGTTGTTGTCGTTATCAGCAGTTCCGCTACGCAGATTTGAGTTAAGAACTCGCTCTGCAATAAACTGAAGCTCTTTTGGAATGATAAGTTTCGTTCCACGAACTGCAATTTTAAGACCACGCTCATCAGTAAAGCCTGCAACGTCGATCAACATTTGCTCCAAGGAGGTCTCGTTGAGGTCTGCCGCAGTGGTGAGTAGGTTGGTCTGGTTGCCGGACAAAGACGGGTGTGAAGCTGAACAAAGTGCTGCGCCGTCACCAAGAGCGTTGCCGCCCGTAGCAGAAAACGCATTGTTCAGAATTGCAGCCGCTTTGATCTGCTTAGTCTGAGCCATCGAACGAGCCAGTGCTTTCGTATAGCGAGAAGCAAGACGATCATAAAGATTGTCCTCAATAGCTTCTTCAGTAATTGAAAACGCAAGTGCGATAGTTTCATGAGTGTAACGAGCAGTGTATGTTTCACGAGCATCATCAAACGAGATGGCAGTGCCTTCTCCTTTAAGTGGTGCTGCCGCGAAACCACCGAGCATAACTTCCTCCTCAAAAGCTCGGTCTGAGCTTTCTTCGTCAAAAATTTCGCCATGCTCGTTTTCGTAACGATCATACTCAAGCCCAAACAAAGCATTTAGGCCGGGTTCTAGCTCTGCCGCTAGTTGTGCGCGAGAAATAGCCATTTTCTATAACCCCCTTATATGCCAGTTGTTGCGTAAGTGCCAACAGCGATAGTATTACCGTTGTTGAAGTGACCGTTCAGGCGAACAATATATTGATGCCCTAAAGCAGAATAATCTTCGTTTGAAGGGTCCTGATAGAGACCTACAATCCGAACATCCAACGTATTAGTTGTTGCTGCCGAACTAATATCCAGCATGTCCGTAGACATTCCAGTATTAGTGCTACCGCCATTTACTGCGGCCATGTCACAATTGAGAAACACATCCAGTTGCGCTGTTGCTTTATCTGTATTTGTTCCGTCCGCTGCCACTACAAATAACTGGAACGGGTCGTCATAGACCGATGCCAGAATTGGAAAGTTTGTGTCAACGCTTACTCCGCCCGAACCGGGCCAGTAGTTTAGGAAGGTTCGCTTCTTAGTAGTAGAGTCTACATATTCGACTCCAGCCATTACGCCAAGCGGAGCAACCGCTTGATCAGAGATGTTGATAGTTCCAGTGTTTACCGGAATAACAATACCGCCGTTGTAAATAGCAGTTGAGTAGTCACTTTTAATCTCATACTGAGTAATACCAGTTGAGTTAACGTTACCACCAACCTTACTAATAGGACGAAGACCATAGCCACCTGTTAGTGTATTAGCCATATCTTAGCTCCATGTGTAATAGACGGCCTATTTCGAAGTGCCGCCAAAGGTTACGCGAGATTGACGATCAGGATTACTAATCGTCATGGTTGAGTGTGCGTTCTCTCGCATCATGTCGGAATCTACTGCTTCCATCTGGTCTTTGTTTCGACTAGCGAAATAGGCCGTCCGTTCAGCAATTGTTTCAACAGGTATACGAGCTAACATTAAGCCGCCAACGCCGAAGACACCTTCATACTTACCTGATTCAACTACCGGGGATTCAAAGTCGGGGTATTCATCCTGACGGACTAATTCCCAACCTTCGCGCATTTTAGCGCTGATGTTCTTACGATCATCAAAGCCACGCGTTTCGGCGCGGATCCAACGATGCTTAAAACCATCCGGTGCAGGTGGTGCATCTAACATAGACGGTGGAGCCCACGGCTTACGCGCAGCCGTCTTCTCCCGTGTTTTGTTTGCGTGAGGCGTTCTATCGATTTTGTTTTCTGTCATAGTTTTAATCCTTCACGTATTTTGCGTATTCACTTAGCGGCACACCCAATTTTTTCGCTATTGCGACTTGGCTAGGGGTGAGTCTAACCTTTCTCCCATTACTGCGCCCAGAATTAGGTCTTGAAACTCCGGCAACCGTCTGGACGGTACGTTTGCTAGTGTTGTTTGATGGCGTATTAAACTTATTCGAAATACGCTGGTCAAGTTCAGTATAGTACTCATCGCTCTTCGGGTCAAACCCTTCTTCTTCGACAAGTGTTTTGTGGATCCCAAAAGCCGCATAAGTCATAGCGTCGTCTTGGCCGAACCACTCATTTTTCTCAGCCCAATCTTCCGCTTTCCTATCCGGTCTTCGAATCTCTGGGGCTTGCTGCTGTTGCTGTTGCGCCTGTGGTGCAACCTGCTGTGAGCGCTGGGCATTGGCACGTTCCTGTTGAGCCTTCGCCTGAGAGGCGCGGTCATTCTCAATAGAAAGCGCCGTCAACTTACGGTTGGCTTCAACCGCTGCCTGACTGTCGCCCATCTCCATAGCGCGAGCATACTCTTGTTCCGCCTGACCCATCTGCGTGGTAACACGGTTCGTATACTCATTAACGTAACTGGTATCCAAGTTAGCCATGCGGCTTTTAAGTTGCTGGGATTCTCCCTGAACCTGCTTTGCAAAGTTTAAAGCCTCGGCTTCACGACGCTCTGCCTCGCGCATCTTCTTGGTAAGACGGTCAATACGCTTCTGTGTCGCGTTTTCAGCGCGGTCAAAAGCATCATCCTTACCAACTTCTTCTTTACCTTCAGCTTCCGTAGAAACCTCAACATCCAGACCTTCGGGGTTTTCCGCGTCTAAGTCTAATTCAATTTGATTTACTTCACTCATTTTCAACTCCTAGAAATGTAAAACATCTTCGGGACTTTGGATCGTTGCCAAAATCTCGTCGTCGTTTAAAATACGAACCTCCCCGCCATCAATTCTGAAGCGAGACCCAGCGTAACGGGCAAACATTACCCAATCACCCTTCGCGCACCACGGACCGTTTGGAAACTTTTCCGAGTCCTGATACGCTAGTTCACCAACCTTTAGGACGTATCCTACTTGGGTCGAAACAGCGTTCTCTTCAACAACATTGTTTGGAAGATAGATACCGCCTTCTGTTTTACCCTTACCGCGGTACGGAAGAATTAACAGTCGCCAACCTGTTGGTCCGGGCATTCTTTCTAAGAGACCTTCCCCAATCTTTTCAGGGTCAAGTACTTTTTCTTTTTCGAGACCTGCAACGGCCTCTTTTACTGATTTCAAGTCTATTTTTTGCGCTTTATTCAATGCTACGCTCCTGTTTATCTAGCAGGCCCTTGAGTTCCTGTTCCACATGATTCAGAGAATCTAAATTCCCCATAAGCTCACGATAATGCTCTATTGACGTAACATTATTGTATTGAAGTACGTCAACAATGTTCTGTCTCCTTTCTCGTATCATACGGAATACTGCTTCCGCAATAAATATCTCATCCATTCCTATAAAATCCCAGTTTGTCTGATATGCAAACTACCTGTATTTTTTAAAAAGGCAAGAGAGAGTTATACCATTAATTCAAAATGCGGCCCATCTATAAACGGACGACGGCCTTGTGTCCTTCTTGTATCAACATACTCGTTCATAGCTTCTTCCATACTGCCTTTAAACTGAGCTATGTTTGATATGTGCCATGCCGCGCCCCAACGAATAGGAACGTCTACCTCTCTAGCCGCTTCAGCCATAGCGTCTGCAAGGTCATCGTACAAATTCAGTTCCCAAGATGCTCTGGAACCAATATACGCCATGAGGTCAACCGCATAGCCCTGAAGATGCTTGGACTTCATTGTCTGGCTTGCGCCCTTTGCAACAAGAGCCTTCTGCTCTTCCGTAGTTCGCATGCCACATATCACACCGAAATCAATCTTTGTTTTGTGGATAGCTAATTTAACAACCGCAACAAGCCGTGGATCTAGTCCCTCTAGCTTGGCCTCGCTTCGTGAACTTAGTTTAAAGGCCATTACTTTTTTCCTTTTTTCTTCTTAGGACTAACCTTGGCTACAGGGCTTTCGTGGTAAACCACACCACTGAACCGATCTCGGATTTTATTATACCATTTTACAATAAATTTCATAGCTCTACTCCTAAACACGCTACAACAATGCCGTTGTGCGTTACCATCATTTCTGCGTTTTGTCTTACTTGTTCACAAACAGTCTTGCTTTCATACACGCCTAACTGAAAATACTCAGCAGGCATTCCTGATATTATCTGTACCCAAACAAGAACCCACATCAAGTGGAGAACTTCTTCTTTAGCCACAACACAACAGCAAAGACCACAAGACCATAGACAGTTGCTATACCAACATCCACTATATGCTCTCGAAGATCATATATAAACTCTATGCCAGCTTCAACATCGCTGCCACCACTCGTGTCAATGATAACATTGTTTTCCATTACCTATCCTTTAAAGAAAGCATCTACTTCAGCTAAAAGATCTGCCCTAGACTTGCGTCGGTCTAACTCTATACCATGTTCTCTCATTAAAGCTTCTAGCTCTAATTTTTTCATGCCCTGATAGGCAGGTACAGACGTGCCTTCAATAATATCAACATCGTTTACGTTGCCAACAACAAGAGCTTGCGCCTCGTCTTTTGTATAGATTGTGGTTTTAAACAAAGTCCCATCATCATTATAAACATTATAAACAGGATCACCCGCCATGTTTACACCAATTTCTGTCATCTTCATTTTGTTAATCCTTTTGTTTTTTCATATGAGCGCAAACCACCAATTCCTAAAAGTCCACCCAGAACTGTAAGGAGCGTAGACATATCAAACACAGGCAGTTCAGGTAAATCAACGCCAGAAGCCGTAAGAATAAAAACCAAGAGAGGTTGAAGTAAATAATGATATGCAAACGCCAAGGCGCATACCCAGCCAACGGCGGGCCTCCACCCTCCCTTGAACAAGCTACCAGACGCCGCTTCAGCTTTATTAATCTCCAACTGAGCTAAGAGAGCTTGCTGGGCATGATTGTCGGACATGGTTGCTATTTCGTGCGCCAGCTTGGCTTTCATGTCGCTGTCAGGAATTACCTTGTCTAAGATCCCCGACACAGGACCAATTAAAGAAGCAATTAAACTCATTTCTGTGTCTCCCTATCATCGTAGCTTATAGACGCTTTCTTCTTATCTGCATTCGCAGAATAAGCATTGAAGCCCATGTAAGCAGCAACAACACCAGATGCAGCGATAACATACACACTAGCTATATCTGTAATTAAAGTTGCAGCTTTGTCAAAACCTAGAACAGAAGCAAAAAGAATAATAAATGGGTAGATTAACATCCCAGCTAAAGCAAAACCTGTGAACCTACGTTCTGCATTACGTTTTAAATCTTGGTCGTGTATCTCAAGCCTACGATCTTCGAGCGCAAGTAAGTTCCATTCGGTGCGCTCAATGGTTGAGTTGTTGTTTAGATCTGCTTTATCAAACTCTGTCATTTTTGTTGCCTCGCATACTGTACGGCGATATTCTTTTCGCGGGTTATTATAACAACTTTTTTCTGTTTGTCATATACAACGTAGTTTTTTCCTCTTTGTACAAGAATCACTCACCACTTGCCCTGCTGCTTACCTACAAAATATATAACTGCCGCGGCTATAGCGATACCGATTGAACAGATTATAGTAATAATTATTCCATTAATTAAATTATCTATAGCTTCCTTCTTTGCATAAACTAGCTCTCGCTGTTCTTTTCTTTGTTGCGCCTCAATAGCCACTATTTCTCTCCAAGCAGATGGTCCATACACAAAGCTTATATACTCTTTAAGCTCTTCTCTCATTTCTTTTAGCTTCTGCTTCTGTGTCCAGATCTCTAAAGCATTAGACTGTGTGTCAGAAAAAATCTTGTATAACGGGGGTTTTTTTGATTTCTGTTCAAGAAAGTCTATGTCACTAGACGCTTTTGCAAACTGTGAGATAGCGCCTGTGAAGCTGCTTATTTCTTTGCCTACTTCACAAGCCTTTTTAATTCCTTTATAGGCGCTTGTGGCAAGGGCTATCGCACTAACAGGATCTAACATAACGGGAGCTTTCTTGTTCTAACGTTCTAACATCCTATCCATTTTTGCGTCGAGAGCGTCTAACCGAGTTATTAATCGGTCTATGGATGCGTTGCTATCGACTTTAGTTGAATACTCCTTAGCAAGCTCTTCACGAGTTCTGTTTAGCAAGATGGTTACGCGATTTAATTCAGAATGTTGGGATTTTATCCACCAGCCCAAAGCTCCCACTCCAGCCGTTAGTACAAAATTCCATAGCGCATCCATCTCCACCTCTTAGCACTCCAAGTAGCCGCCGCCCTTAATTGCAGCCCCCATGCCGCGAGCCGTGCCACGCTTCATAGACGTAGGAACCTTAACGTCCGCAGTCTTGCCATAAGGAATACGTCCCTGCTTATCAATCTGAGCATAAGGAACTGCCTTCGGAGCAGGACCCGGTGCAGAACCTTGAAACTTTACTTTAGCCATTTTATTGTCCTCTTTGCTGTTTTAACAATTCGCGCTGCATTGCGCTCTCAATCCGTTTGTCCGTCTGACCTTCTTGACTTGCAAGCCTTTGCTGGAACTGTTGACCGCGCATCTGCTGATTCTGAGCATCAAGCTGCAATTTGGCCTGATCCACTTGTGCATCCGCTTGCTCTGACTGAGCCTTGATCTCCAACTCCTTCTCCTTCAACTGTATCAAAGGATCCGGTCCCTGACCAGATATTTGTCCAGAAAGCTCTTTCGCCTTCTGCATCCCCTGTGCAACCAACTGAGCAACCATAGCCTGATATTGCATCTCCATCTGAGCTTCGTCGCCGCCTTGAGCCTGCATCTGACCCATCTGGGCCATAGCCTGCTCCTCCGCTTGTATCTTAACATGTTCCAAAACATGCTTTTGTAAAGACATAGCAACAGGTGGCATCTGGGCCATCATCGGATTAGAACCAAATACCAAGTGAGCCATAATGTGAGACTGATGGTCCTGACCCGTAAACGCATGTAAACGCATTTGATCCAAAGCATTTATGTTCTCTTGAGCAGGGTCCGCAGGCCGCGGCTCGTCGTCCGGTAAAGACTGCATCAATCTGTCAGCATCGTTCACGCCCAGCGCTTCATACATGTCCCGGTAAACCTCG
>Ga0302126_10001472_pt1 | contig 13979 bp, 5 predicted proteins | sample CB4_20m_MG_FD_203108 | JGI IMG/M metagenome (GOLD analysis project Ga0302126, IMG submission 203108) | Marine microbial communities from Western Arctic Ocean, Canada - CB4_20m | ecosystem: Environmental > Aquatic > Marine > Oceanic | place: Canada: Western Arctic Ocean | collected 2017-09-24 | reverse complement strand
CCGTTGTGAATTCAGAGAGACATAATCGTCCATCTTTGTTCGTATCTACTTCGTTAAAAATCGAGCGAAGATGCCCTCGTTGTTCTTCAACGTGCCTATGCGCATCCGTGAGCAAACTGACGGCATTCTTTTTGTTCAATTTATGAACGCTCAACTCGATATGTTCGTCGTGAAATTCGGAGTAAATCGAAAGTAGAGCGCCCGCTGACTTACCGTTCGTAGTATCGTTATTGCGTTGTTCTTCGTAATATTTTTCACACAAGTATAACGGCCTGTGCCTGTTCAAATAGATGCCGTGCTTTGAAAGTGGAAGTTTGTATGGCGAATGACCAATCGTGATCGATTCGCACGTGCCGCCAAACGATTGAATGGACGAAGCTTGCGAAAGAGAGAGAGACGTCGTAGCTTCGGCGGTTGTCAAGGCACTCAAGCGTCCATCGGGGCGACCGACGACTAATAATGCGCCTCTTACTACTCTGTGCGTATGCCTATGCACGAGATGATCTGAAGGATTCCCACTCAAGACGGTGATCCCGGCTGCTGAATACGAACAAGCGAAGATTTTGGACAAAAAAGCGTCCGCTGCTTGCGCTACCCATGGGATGTCGCCAATAACGACCGTTCTAGCAGTCATTCGATGTAACAAATTTCGCTTTTGAATCAATCGAATGATGGTAATGTTGATCTGCGGTAAGAAGATATAGATCAAGGAATCGAAAAATCTCGTAATGTAAAACGCCCAAGTGACTGATAAACCGCATAAAGTCGCAACTCCAGTGATGAGTGGATAGCCTGCTGTTACAGTCGCAACGATGTATATGAACGACATGATCCACCCTTTTACGCCCTCTAGAACGTGTTGCGACCATTCGTGCCCTTGCTTTCGCAGTTCGTCTTCGACTTGAGAAGGAATTAAATCGCCTTTTGTATCGCATCCGACGATTTCACTCAGAGCGTCGATGTTCATTTGATTGCACTTCTCGAGTTCTGATAAGTCATGTTTTGTGACAAAAGCGTTAGTGTATTTTCGAAATTCCGTGTTATCTAAAATGACCAACGACATGTGAAGAAATATTTGCGTCAAAAGTTGTTGCGTCGCCGCGACGCTCACTGAACAAGGCTCGCTCGGTCTCACACCACAATTCGTACTGAATATGCGACTATCAAACATCCCGTTTGATTTCAAAGCTCTTAATTGTTTCCCAATTTGCGTATCCCATTCGCTCGCGACGACAAAAATAGAACTAGTCGAACTCATTAGTAGATTTGACGTCGCCAGCGGGGCAAAAGTTCCCCCAGAATGACTGACGATAATCACAACAGCATCTGTGAAGTCATCCGTCTTCTTAGAATTAGAAAAGCCAATCGCGGGCATCGAAATGTCTTGCCCGAATAAGGCGAGAATTTTATTCGAACTAATTGCTTTGACGCGTAAACGAGGAAACGCAGTTTGCAAATCACTCGCGAATTGCTCCGCTAGCCACAAAGAGACTTCGCATCCCGTTAAAACGACGTCATAGCTATGCTCAGAACTCGTCGTTTTATCTACTCGCCTTTGAAGGCGTCTTTTTAAGCACTTGCCCAGATTCCACGCAGTGAATCTATTCAGACTCATCGATCCTTGAGGATTATTTCTCCAATCGTCTTGAATGTCCTTGCAAATTCGTGGAATATCTTTAATATCTTCCAAGACTGGATCTTTACTCTCTTTCGGTAACATCTTTATGAGTTCGTTACCTTCTAATCTCGTCATGCGATGGAATAACTTCTTGTCGACGTTGACCGTTCGCTTAGCTGCGTGTCTTGGCGACATGTTTTCCATACTCTTCTTCTTTCTCATTTGCGTCGGTTGTTCTGCTGCGCTCATGTTACCCTCGGTTGCGAGCACTGCCGTCACACTGCCCATCATCAAAGGATATTGCTCCAAGTGCGAGTTCGGATAAGATACTGCTGGGACTTTATCTTCGCCCCAATCTAATAGACATATCTCACCGTTCAAATCATCTAAATCCAATCGAACTGCGGCGTTATCGTCGCCATACTGACCCCCGTGGACGGAAGCTAAAATATCTCCGCGAGGAGTCTCTATAGATAAACCTGCTTTTACTGCCGCTTGTTCGGAACCGTAACAAATTAAGCCCTTTTTAGGGTAAAAAGCGATGCTCATCGTTTGTCCGCGCGCGGCTAAACAGAGTTGACGATGTGCGTCTAACGAGTTTGTAATCATTAAACCAAAGCTTCCTTTCGCGTTCGTTAAGAAGTATTTCATAACGAACAAACTATCGTTATCAAAAAAAGCGTGCACTGAAGCCCTAACGAATTCTTGCACAGAAGCCCCGGACTCTTCGTCGATATAATTAGGATGGAGACATTCTAGAGATGATTTTCCAGCCTTTTCAGATGTGTTCAGTAATTCGATGATTTCAGTAATGATCTTTTCGCGCATTTTCAAATCGAATCCGATTGCGCTCACAGTCATCGTACCGCTCGCGAGAAGCGTTTCGTCCAAAACTTTCTCGAAAACTTTGCCAATTTCTTCAAACTTTAATAAAGTGGGAATTGGCGCGTTCTTATACACATCTGACGTACGCAAAGCGAAACATACGGCGTACCTACACGCTAAAGTGAACGACCCCTGCGCTCTCAATAAATCTACTACGCCAGCTATCGAAGCAGAATCGACTGCACTCGGCGCTTCAAATTTTGTCGCCGCTTTTAACCAATGATTCAATTCGTTCACTTCGCACCATTTCTTGTTCACTTTAAGTGCATCGAAATCACCATTATGCGTTATAAAGTTTTCAACCGACTTCCTTTGCGATCCGGGCTTTGTTTGCTTCAATTCATATACGTTCAAAATCTGCGCGGGAGACCATTGATGTGGATGCGTACCATCAAACGTAGCTTTACTCGAAGTCGCAAAACGAGTATGGCCGCAGAAAACCCTCGTCTTTTTCGAATGTCCAATTCTCCTACCGCCCGAATCCTTCTCGGTCTTCTTCCTTAATAACTTTGATAAATCAGTTCTTTTCATGTTCACAACGCGCGATCGAATCCCTTTTCCATTCTCTTCAAAAGTCACGACACCTCCCGATTGCGCACCTCGCATCATCGTCACATTAATCATCTTCTCAATCAAATCATACGCCGATTTCCCATTCGTCGTTCTGGCCCATTCGAAATTCAATAACACGATTCCAAAGTTTCCGCATAACATGCTCGTTCTCTTCAGGAATCTCGCAAACAATACATCCGTGCACACGGCATCAAACGCAGTCGCTGAAAAAGCGTACGCGCACGCTCGCCAAATCTTCTCATTACCAACGCTACGCTCTGTTACGTTCTTTTTCTTTTCAACCCCTAAATTCCAAACCCAAACCCCAAACGCAAGGAAACAACTCACGACAGCTCCAACTATCCTACTTTGATCAATTAATCCATCAAAGCCCACTCTACAACCTACGTCATAACAACCAAGCGCTGATACATCGAACGCACGTGATAACATGGCCGTTATGACAGAAATTAAAAGACCAAAACTGTATTCAATTTCATTTTGATCAGATTTATATAAAATATAGGAGACGTGCGCGAGCTCGTGTATGAAGCCGCTGATTGCATAGAACAGAACGGCGATCGGTAACGAGAAGAAGTAGTCGTTCTTTAAGGCGTTCATTCTTTTTATGTGCGTTGTATCTTTTTATGTTTACTATTTAAGTGCGATCGTTCAATATCGAGTACTTTTTATTAGGTAATGATTTTCTTTTTATTTCCTTATTTTTAATATTCTTTACTCGTAGTATGTAGTACAATTAAATCCAATCGCACAACTACGAATTATTAACTTATTAATAAACCTGATGGATAACCTAGAAACACAAAAGTATTACATAGGAGGAAAGTTTCTACGCGCGTCGGGCAAAGAACAAAAGCTTTTTCTGTTCGTTACAGCGCGAACAACCGTTTTTTGAGTATCGGCAACTACTGCAACCGCCGCCGGCGAGCTTTTGATTTTTTGCGCTCGCGGTTTTCTTTTTCGTCGTTGTCGAGCGTTGGGTTAGTTTTCTAGTCTGTCTCTCCTTCGTTCTTACTATTGAGCGTTTTGAAGCGATGTTCGTTTCAGTAGCGGATTTTAAATTCTTCTTCTTGTTTAACTTGTTTAACGGCGGTTTTGTTTGTTTGCTGTTTCGCATTTTCGTAGCGAGAGCTTTGTTCGTCTTACGTTGTTTCTTTTCCTTTCCTATTGCTTCATTTTCTTTACGCGTTTTGGTTGTCGTTGTTGCAGTAGTAGTAGTCGTCGTCGTCGTTAATGTTGTACTGCCGAAGAGCAATTTTGTTCGCGGCGAGGAGGGATTAGTAGCTGGAGACGACGGTTCTTCTTCTTCTTCTTCTTTCCTCTTCTCATTTCTAAAATTTGGCGATGGCGTTGCGATTACCATGCCATTTTCATTTTGGTCGTAAACTGCGTCGATATTCTTAGCCTTTTTGACGCGCTCGGAAACTCTCGTCCATAAAGTAGAAGCTTCGCGTTTTGCTGATATCGCGTCGATGCGTTTTTCAACGGTCTCTCGCGAACTCGCGGCTACTTCTTCTTCAAATTTATCGCGAAGAAGTTTTGAGCCTTGCTCCGTTTCTTTATATTTATGTTGCCAATGCATTGCCGACTTACGCGCCTCGTTCTCCTTCTCCAAAGCTAGCTTTAATTGTTGTTCGGAGTCTTCGAGAGCTTTTTTCAACGAATCCGATCGTACGGCATATCGATCGACTTGTTGTTTATGGAACAAAAGTGATTTCGTGAATATTTCGGCATTTTTTCTTGCATCTTCGTTCACTTTATCCGCTTCGCGTAGCAAACGTTCCCTTTTCGATTGGAGAGTCTCGCTTTCTCCGAGTAAGAGTGCAAACTGTGCTCGATTTTTCTCAATCGCCTGCAATCGCTCTCTTTCCGCTTGCGTCAAATGCGCCTGCAACTCATTAGCTACGGGTTGGATTGCTTCTGGCACAAACGCGTTATTCGCGAGTTCGCATAACGATGATAATCCAAAGCCATATCTCTCTCTAACGGTATCGTTATGCGTTCGGCGCGCAATACACGGCGGCCAGTTACATTGGCAATCAGCTTCATGTTGCGTCGTTGCAACGGACGTTTTAATATTATCTTCATCTTGGACGTCTTTGTTGTTGATGTCGATATCTTCTTCTTCTTCTCCTTCTACAACGTCACTTTCTTGAATGAAACCTGGAACGAAGCTGCCTTCGTTTTTCCCGGCTATTAAAATTCGATCGCCGTCTTTAGACGAAACGACGAAAGCTCTTTTCTCGCGCCTGGACAAAGGCGTTTCGCAGCCATCTTCGAAGACAAACGAACACGTCCATTTTTTCTTCTTCATCGCCTCTTGCATTTGAGAAAAGTGCAATTCACGCCATCTATCGCAATTATCGCAAGCGACGAACGAATCTCTTTGACTTTCAGCAGCTTTCCTATGTAATCTTTCGGTGAGTTCCGTGAAAGCTTTCGATGACGCAAAAGCGCGGTCACAAGGCACAGAAAACTCTCCGGCATTAGCGAACTCGTCGTAAAAGCGCGCGTATATCTCGCGTTGATCTGGATTATTTGGCGCAACCATGCAAAATACTGCTATTCCGAATCCAACCGGTGACGAAGTATAGTCTTTGAATTGAACCGCGTTTCTTCTAAGCATTACGCGCGGGAAGGGTAAAAGTCGTTGGAAATAATTCGTATCCGTCGAGTTTCGACATACGAGAATAATTCCTTTGGCATGCCCCCATTCGATTTCGTTTATTGCTCGGTGAATAAAGCGCCATTGTGTCTGTATCTCGTACGGTGGATTTAATAAAATAAACTTGTCGCGCCATACGTTGCGCGTTAATAACCCGTTTGTATTTTTATCATATAAAACTTCCGCTGGGATATTTGGATTCGTCAACGAGTTCGAACAAGGATCTAATAAACCTAGAACATACGGAACATCAATCGTTGGTTTTTTAAGTTCAAATACTTTCAGACACCCATCAACAATCCAATCAGGTGTCAGTCCTTCGCGTAAAGTAGTCTCTAACTGGTCGATTTTCAACTCTGAATCTTTAATCGATTGATGATTTATCGCAGCAGCGGATGTTAGTTCGTCTTCTATTATTCTCTTGTTGTTGTTGTTGTTGTTGTTGTTGTTTAAATCTTCTTCCTCGTCCGAGGTGTCCCAAGGCGAGAGAAATTCCTCTGCCATTTCTTTCTCGGCCTGTTCTAACGCTAAAGTGGCTATTTGTTTCGTCGGTCGATGACTCAACATACGCTCGGAAATTCGAGAAAAATGTTCAATATCATCGAACCTCGCGCATCTCTCCGGCTTAGCCCAAATGAACTTCCTCGTTCTCCCAAATAAATAAATTAAAATTGCTGGTTCTTCTCCTTGCGACGGGTGTTCGTCCCAAAGTTCATATTTTTGCCTACAGTGTCTAAGTTTCCATACTCGTCCTACCCAAATCTGCGTCTTCGCGACGTCGTTCAAATCGCTCTCCTCCAAAATCGATTTCGGCGTCTCCTTCTTATTCTTCGTCTCCACAAAAACCAACGTCCCTGGCACGAATTGTACACATTCCGTGTTCCTTGGATTCCACTCATTCTCCGGAAACGCGTTCTTATTCTTCTTCAATAGTTTTTTCTTTAAAGCAACCTTTTTTGGCCATTTCGGTATCAGCGCTTTCACGCGATCGAGCGAAATCAACTCTCGTATTCGCTGTAAAGTTTGACCATCACTTATATCGTTCCCTTGAGATTTCCATTTTCCTTTCCGTAAATATCTCACGTGCGACCACCCTTCCGTGAATTTGATGTCCTCGTTCAACCGCTTTTTCACGTCCATGCTTAAACCGTGTGGATTTTTAAACGTCCGATGTTCTCTTCTCACATAAATCGATCCCTCGGCAGTTATTGAACCTATTACTTCAACCGTCTCGCCTTCAAACGAATATTTCGCTAACAAGTTATCTTCACCTACTGCAATCAGATTCTCTTTGATTAAAACATCGAGACCGATTCCATCGTACGGCCCGAACGCTTTTTGTCTCTCTCTTCCCTTATCAGTAGCGAAAGAAACTAGAGCATTCGCATTCGCATTCAAACTCTTCTTCTTCTTCTTCTCCTTCGTTTTCAGATCAATGCTATCCGTTCTTTCGCACGGCATCAGCAAAGACGTGAATCTGTTGAGATTTGTTTCCCACGCGCTCTCGTGGCCATACGCATCGACGTAATAAAAAATGTAAGAATTAAAAAGAGATCGACGCGTGCCGAGCGCGTCGGTGAAGTGGTATTTTTTGTGCCGATGCTCCCATTTTTTATGGCTCGTTTAAGAGATAACACCCTATGCTATGGGTATCGATAGTAAGTACTAAGTAAACGAACTATAGTATGGTTTTGGTTAAAAGAACCAATTTCGTGAGCAGTTCCATCTCATCAGCAAGATCTCAAGGTTTTGGATTCCCCTCTACTATGTACAGTACATATACGCATAAACTTTGACCAACAAGAGCGCACGCGAAGTGAAACAAAGTTCTCTCTCTCTCAACGTTTCGGTGACTCGCCGAAGCTAACTTACGCAGAGCCGTTCGCGGCGAAGGCGAAAAGTGTACTATTTAATCCAGTTTTGGCGCGCTCTCAAACAACAAACCTCGGAATTGACGTTTCCTCGGCACGAAAGACAAAAGTTCTCGCGTGGAGGAAAAGGACGAGGTTTGCAAGCAGTGCGTAAAAACTAATTCGAAGAAGTATAGAGAAACAACTTTAAGAGCATCTTAAACGTAACAGTAGTAGCTTTTTTAGTGCCGTGATAAAAAACGTACAGTATAGTACACATGTTTATCATCAGAAAAGTTGTAATTATTGTGCACATGTGTAATTCAAATTTCATACGAATGATGGCAGCTGCACGATGAAATTCACATCATCCCGCGTTTAATAATAATAATAATCAAAAAACACTACAAACTACAAACTCTCTCTCTCTCTCTCTCTTTCAAAGAAGAAGAAGAAGAAGAAGAAGAAGAAGAAGATGACCTCCTCAGAAGAGTTCTCTGAACAGAAATTCGACCCGATCACTTTCATAAATAAGCACTGCTCGGGATCAGGAAACGCTGGATCGGAGGATGAGCGAAATCGAACGCTAAACTTAAGCGAGCTCGAAATGCGTTTACGATTATTCCAAGAAGATCTCATCAATCAATTGATCGAAGAGAGTAAGAGAAGCGTGAAGAAGGTTCCGCAGGCTTTAGTTTTGATCGAGCGATTAGAGCTCGAATGCGATTCGTTGTTGGAGAAAGCTCGTTTAAGTAAGAAGAGGAACGATTTGACAGAGGTAGACATAAGTTTTTTGCGCGACGACTTATAATAGTTTCTTCGTTCGTGTGTTTGATTGTGACATTTTTGATTATATCTTTTATATCTACTACATGTACGCTGACATCTATCTATCTTCTTCTTCTGATTCTTCCTCTTCCAATGATAATAATGATTATAAAAATAAAGTTCCCATCGAAACAATCGATCGAGAGGTTAAAGAAAATCGACGAAGTGAAGACGAGAATGGAACGAGCGAGAGATACGTTATCGGAGGCGGCAGGGTTAGCGGATTTAATGCATTCAGTGGATTCAGTGTTTAATGGCGAGAACGTGAGTAATATGGCCGATGCTTTGGTGAGAATGAAGAGAGGTTTAGAAATCGTTGGCGACGTCCCAGAGTTTGCTGATGGGAGAGATCGAATTGCCGTGTTAGAGTCGAGGTTGGAAAACGCGGCAAGGCCGGCGTTGTTAAGAGCACTTGAGATGGATAAAGATTCTTATTCGACGATGATGATGGCGATGAATAGAGATTCAATAAAGTTCGCGAGAGATGCGAGAGATGCGTTGAGGTCAATCGGGAAGAACGAATCCATCGAAGGTGCGTACGCAGAGGCTCGCGTCGTTTCACCGGCGATGGATTTTTGGATGCAATTCGAAGAAAAGACGTTCAATAACAATAATAATAATCAAGAAACGACAAATGACGATCAGCAAAACGAAGCGTTTGCGAGTTTTCTCCCACAATTTTACGATTTCGTCATTCAATTAATCGAGAAAGAAGTCAATTGGACGAAATCGACGTTCCCGGAAGACGTCTCGACATTAGTTTCCGCCGGAGTCGCGAGTTTACATCGCGCCGTCGCGAAAAAGATGCAAAAAAGATTGGACACGTTATGCTACGGAAGCTTTTACGGAGAAACTTCGAATAATAATAATAATGATTCAGACAACAATGCGCAAGAAAATAATAGCGCAGATATCGGCGCGGATTTAGAAAATATGATGCGTTGCAGAGTGGCTACGACGCGATATGCGACCAGATTATGCGGAGCTTTAGAACCGTGCATTCGTAAAATGATTTCAGCTGCTATGAAAGAAGTTGGTAACAATAGTGAGGCGAACGATAACGCTAAGAATGATTCTGGCGAAAACTACTCTCTGGACGAATCGTACATTTTATCATCTTCAGACGAAGAAGACGATAATTCTAGAAACTTTAACGGTTCTACTACGAACAACTCTACGAACGAAATGCTATTAAATGCTGCAATAACAGCTGATAATGATAATAACAACAATAACAATAGTAAAGAAGGACTAAACGCGAGTAACAAATCGAAAAAGCGCGAGAAAATAGCCATAGCAGTTCAAAAGTTCACCGAAGCTTTATCGACAGTCTTCATTCCTTTCGTTAAAACCGACAAAGTATTCCCGAAGCTCGAATCTATCAAGCTCAGAGAAGAGATGGTTTCGTTGGCATCGTCTACGGTCGATGTGGATGATTTTGATGGCGACTTTTTAGCCTTTTCGAACGCGATTGAGAAATCGTGTAAAAACGCATCAAAAAGTGCCATGAAAAGTTTCGTAAGTTGCAAAGAATATTCTAGCGGTCTCGAAACAGTCGAAGTTGTTAAACACATGGACGATTCGTTGACGAGATTCGTGAAAGCTTTAGAGGGTAGATTAAAAGTCGTTCGCATCTCAATCGGTTTGGACAAAAATCCACACGTCAATAAAAACAAAACGAATAATAATAATCCGGAAGATTTCATCGACGCGAGTTTGAATTTATTACGAGCGACAAAAACGGTACCCCAAACGTTTGCGGATCTCGATGCGCGCGCGAGGTCTACTTTGAAGCAAATCGCGAGCGAAAGTTTCAGCAACTCAAATACTACTACAACAACAACAACAACGAAAGCGATCGGTGGAATAACGACAGATTTAGACTTTCTTCGAGCGATTGGTGGTAAAAAAACAATGGATGTCGTTTTTGCGACACAATCACGTCTCGATGCTGGGCGTGTGCGTGCACTCGCGAGCTATTTAGAACCGTATAACATTCAAGAATCACATTCTGGTAGTATTCCATCGTCTGTGTTTCCGAGAACGGCGGATGCGGCGGTTCAATTTAGAGACGCGTGCGAGCGTCTCGTGCGCGATTGTTTGTTACACCGCGTCCGACGCGAACTCGAGAATATTGAAAACGAACAAATCTGGACGAAGGCAGCTGTACAAACTGCGCACGATTTACCTACGTTTTCGGCGTACCCGCAAGAAAAAGCCACGAATTCGGGAGAATATCTCTTATCGTTACCTACGAGGCTCGAAGCGCTAGTTTCCGTCGTTGGTGATGAATCGGCATCATCATCTGCTCCTGCTGCGACTATTTTTGCCAGCGACGATGATGATTTGGCATCAATTTGGATGGAACGCGTTGCAGAAGCATCTGCAACAATCTTCCTCGAACGTGTCAAAAGTATTCGTCGATTATCTGAGCCTGGAGCAGCACAATTAGCCGCAGATCTTGAATACTTTTCAAACGTCGTAACTGCTTTGACATCTCGTCCTCAAAGAGGGTTATTGGCGTACATGCAGTGCGCGAGCGTCGATGCGGATGATTACGCGCGATTCGCTCGCGAATCTATCGAACAACAACAAGCTCAAGCGCCTTTGGAGAACAACGATTCTGGCGCTGCGCGAGAAGCGTTGATTGATTTTCGAATAGTGAAACAAGTTGCCGCAATGCGTGGGATAGCTTTGTAGTGATTTCTTTTTTATGAAATGTAAATGTGTGTGTTTATCTCTTATTAGTACTACTGCTGGTTTGATACACTTTGTCGTTTTCTTTGCAAACACAACCTTTCCGGCGTCTTCAATCCGATGGTGTAATTTACGGATCATAGTTATACAACTGTCACTGACAGTATTTGAAAAGTTTTTTATCGGTCTATTTATTTTCTTCTTCTTCTTCTTCTTCTTCTTCTTCTTCTTCTGCGTCGTCGTCGTCACTTTCGCTTTCGCCTTCTTCGGCTGCTGCAGCAGCTGTAAGTGCTTCTCCTCCTGTTCCCCAAATCAGATCGTATTCTTCAAGCAGCTCTTCTTCTGTCGGAGGTTTGCATCCGTTATTTTTGCAATATTCGAAGCATTCAATATTACCACTTATAAGCGCTGCTAAGCCAGTGCGAAAAGTCCACTCAACTTCAGTGTCTTCATGCAAGTAAATGAGGATTTCGAGGTTACCATTTATAGCAGCTGCCACACAAGCAAACTCATCGATAGGACAACCGTTCTCGACGCAATACTTGACCATATCAAGATTTCCATCATAAGCGCAACAGTTCACTGTTTCAGAATCGCAAGCACAATTCTTTACTTCTCGAACCCACCTAAGTAAATCGAGCCTTTCTGTCTGTGCAACATCGTAACAGAACCGCTCCTGATTCATTTGAACGGAAATTTTTCCTTCTCGCTTCATGGAATCGAGTTCGATTTCTCTCACTTCATCCCAAGGATAATTCTCCCAAGCCAATTTCAACGTCGATATCGATGACATTTCGTATACTTTAAAAGTATCGGGTAAACCAAAACTCTCGTCTTCTATTTTTTTATCTCGAAGAAACGATTTAATCGCCGCACGCGACTCGGTATTTGCCGAGTATAAAAACTTCGCATCCGTTCCATTTAACTTCCCAACAATATGTTTCTCGAAGATATCTCGATAAACACCTCCGCGTTCAGCGATGAACTTCCAACACGGCATCGCCTCGTGCTCCTCCTCCTCGTCGTCGTCATCGGCACGCGAAGAAAAAGATGATGATGAAGAAGAAGGTGTCGCCGCCTCTTCGCAATATAATCCTCGTGACAAAGGCGTTACTTTTCTATCTATTTTTCCTTGTCGTCTTCGTTGAACCTCGTCACTCTTTTCCGCTCTTCGCCTCTGCTCTTTATCGCCAACGATCTCATCACCTCTTCTCTTCTGCCCTCTTCGTTGTCGTTCTTCCTCTTCCTCTTCCTCTTCTTCTTCGTCCATGTTTCTGACTTTTGATCCGTTCTTTACGCGAGAGAGAAAACTTTGACGCTTTTATTTGTAGCACCGATACGTTCTGAAAAGTTTTGTATCGGAAAAAACGATGTACCAAATACGAAGCTTTTTAAAAAAGCGCGCCAAACGATAACGTTAAAATCGGATGTTATTCATTTTTTTTGCTCTCAAACGATAGAAAACGATCATACGAGTCGATCGGTATGGTTATTTATTGATACAGATCCGTAGTAAAGAAATGGCTAACACCGTTGCAAAAAGTTCCACGGTTCAAACTACCCACTAAAGTTGCACACGGTTTAACCGTCCACCAAATGGCAGAAGGAGAAAAAGGAAACAGTGCGCTGGATTTTTCCAGGGGATACTATCGTTTTGAAAGGCACCCTTTGATTTCTACTGATGCGACAACGCATACAGCACGGAAGAAAGAAATTTTAGGGAAAACGGTTAGACCGACTTGCGATACGCTTTATTATATCCGTGAGAATAAGAGAGCTCCGAGATCGATTAAACGATACAAAGAACATACGCGAGAGCGCGAATGAGATTGAGCGCGCGTCCGCGTTAGTTCTTCTTTAAATCTCTCTCTCATCTGTTTACAGACTCTCAAGATTCGTTTCGAGCGATTTACAATTCTGTGTTGCCGAGTCAAAACGAGGTAAGAAGAAGATCGAGAACGACGCCTTTTTATAATACGAACTAAGACGAAAGAGCGAGAGAGCAGAGAGAGAGAGCATAGAGCAGAGAGAAGCATCGATGATGATGGTTTCTATGCCTTCTTTAGTGAAAATTAAAGTCTCGACCGCTTCTGATGATGGCGGTGCTGTTGCAGTGCATTTGGAAGAACGCGACGAAGAAGTCGAAAACACGGTACATTTAACGGATACGTTTTTACAGATCGATCGTGGTTTGAAGTTCGCGAACGATAAGTCATCGAGAGGGACTACGTTTGCCGCGTTGAGCGTTAAGGGCGTAGGGAGGAAAGAGAGAGAGGATACGTTTGCAGTGAGCATATTTGACGCTCGGAAGTTAAACTCTAACTTAAGTTTTAGTAGCTTTAGTAATAATAATGATAATGACAATAGCAATAATGGGACATTTCGATCGCTCGAGGACGTTGTCGAAAATAATAATGTTTCCGTACTCGATAAACAACGGATAGGGATGTTTTGCGTGATTGATGGACATGGAGGAAATGGCGCGGCCGCGTTTACAGCTGCGAATTTGAACGAGTTCATCTTCGAAAAGCTTTCGTATCTGTGTGCCAATTACGCCAAAAAGGAAGATTTAGCGCGCGGTAAATTAATGAAAATTAAGATGCGCCGACAATCATCGGCTACTGCTACCGCTGCCACCGGTCCGGCCGCGACAATAATAGAGCCACCCGCTGCCGCTGTTCAAACAACAAAAACGACACCAGCAGAACAACAATCATCTGAAGAAGAAGAAGAAGGAGAAGAAGGAGAAGAATATGGCGGCATCATAAACGTTTTAGTAAAAGAGGCAATCAGAGAAGGATTTAAACAATGCGACGAGGATTTTTTAATGCGCAACAAAAAAGATAAATCTGGCTGTTGCGTC
>Ga0302126_10001467_pt1 | contig 14004 bp, 14 predicted proteins | sample CB4_20m_MG_FD_203108 | JGI IMG/M metagenome (GOLD analysis project Ga0302126, IMG submission 203108) | Marine microbial communities from Western Arctic Ocean, Canada - CB4_20m | ecosystem: Environmental > Aquatic > Marine > Oceanic | place: Canada: Western Arctic Ocean | collected 2017-09-24 | reverse complement strand
CGTCTCAAGAATATGAAATTCAACAGCAAGAATTAGATTATATCGATGGTAACGAATTATATAACCAACTTAATCCGCTAATAATTACATTTATAGAAGAGGGTTCGTTGAAATATAATGTAGAAGAGTATAAACTATATTCTGTTTTATCATTTAACAAAAATTTCAGAATGTATAATACAAATAACGATTACTTATCACATAATGGTGAAATTCTTATGATAAGAACCATGAAACAGCAGAATATTGAATTAATAAATCCAAAATATGCTAAATATTTTAATGAAAAAAAATCATCTGATATTATTTTTAAACATCGTAAATTACCGGATAATAATAATAACAAAGTTCAGTCAGTAGATATCGTTTTGAGAGAATATAATATTCTTTTTATACCACGTCACTGGTTATTTAAATTTAGTGATTCGAATAAGTCAGTAGAAGTGTATACAGCCAATAATATATTTAGCAAAATATTTAGTATATTACATTAAAGGATAATATAAATATATATAAATGGGCGGTGGTTTATTACAATTATCTACAACAGGAATTGAGGATTCCTATTTGAATACCAATCCTAATATTAATTTATTTAAAACAGTTTATATGCGCTACACAAACTTCAGTATGAATTCCATTTCAGTTCCTTGTTCTAACTTTAGTTTATATAATGGTAACTTACAAACTTTTAATAAAAGACTTCCACTAAATGAACCTAGTAAATTTCGTGTTAAAATTCCACGAAATGGCGACCTTGTTGATAATATCATGTTAAATTTAAATATGCCAGCTATTAAAACGGATAAACAACACGGTTTTCAATATATTTCTAACTTAGGGACAAGTATAATAAAATCGGCTTCATTGTATATAGAGGATACTCTTATAGAAACAATTACAGGAGAATTTCTGTATAATTATTTCAGATTAAATAATCATAAAGGTAAAACAGATTTATTTCATAAAATGATAAATGTTAATGAAGATCCCTTTCATATTCATAATGATACTAGAGTAAAAAAGAATATAGCTGATGGTAAATTAAACAAATTTTATAATACTTCTCCTAGTATTAAAGCTTCTAGTTTGTCGATCCCGCTATCATTCTGGTTTTCTAAAATGAGAGGATTAGCATTACCATTAATAGCACTAAAATTTCATCAAGTATATATAGACATAGAACTCAGACCATTTCGAGACTTGTTTATGATATCTACAGGAAAACAAGTGCCACATGCGCCAGGTAGTTTATCAGAAACCAGATTTAAATTTATAAAACTTCCGACAAATATTGACATTTCATCTTATTTAGTTGATAATTATTGGGAATTAAACCCATATCTAGAAATAAATTATATCTTCTTAGATAATTCGGAAAGAACTATGATAGTTAAAAATTCCCAGAAATATCTTATTGAACAGGTAACTGCTTTTAACATTAAAGAAATTGAGGGTATAAAAAATTTTGAATTTGAAATATTTCATCCAATTAAAGAAATTTTAATAGTTCCTAAGAGATCAGATATGTCAGCTTTTAATGAGTGGACGAACTTTTCTAATCTAGATTATAATGGTATACAGTATAAAGATTTCCAGACATTTTCAGAAAGTAAAGCGTACTCTAACTCTCAATTTAAATCGTTATTAGATATATGGAAATATCGTGAATATGATAAGATACCTAAGATTGACCTGACAAATTATAAATTTTATGATAGAAATATTATAGAATCGCTTAATATTCAATTAGATAATAGTACCAGATTAGAATATAAATCTAGTGATTATTTTACTGATTTTCAAAAATATGAACATTATAATGGAAGTTATGTCCCAGACATTTTAACTTATTCATTTTCAAAATCACCAGGTAAACTACAACCATCTGGTTCTATAAATATGTCTGCTATAAATAATATTGTTTTTAATATGAAGTTAAAAGAGCCTTCGCTCTATAACGAAGAATATAAATATAATCTAACGGTCTATTTTGTTAATTACAATATATTAGATATAAGAAATGGAATGGGTGGTTTAATATATGGTAATAGATAAACATCATATTATTAAATTCAAGCAATAAAATTTAATATTATATAATATAATATGCTAAATTATATTATATATCTGGTTATTACAATTTATGTAATCTATAAGATTTATAAAATGAGACATTACGAGGCTTCATTAGAAGACAATAAAGGCGCTATTCAAAAATTACTGGAAAACGGTTATTTAACAAGTCTCAGCATTTTACCTATATTTAGTGAAACAAATGATTCGTATGAAGGGTATTTTAAAATTATCGATTATTTAGATAATATAAGTAAACCAGGTAGTATTTTTAGACGTAATAAAATGTCTATAAAAATACAACAACTGTCGCTTAATAAAGCACAGCAATGGAAATATCTAATAGATATTGTTAATTACGCTGAGAAGAAAAACATATTTATTTGGCTTTCAGCGATTACATCTGAAACATTAGATACTGAATATGAATATTTAATGAGATTAAATTCAATGGGTTGTAAAAACGTAGGTATAACTTTAGCTGCTTACAATTCATCGGTATGTGATAAAATTGATAATATATTGTCTAAAGGCGGACATGTCCGTTTAGTAAAAGGAATTTACGAAGGAAATATTCATGATAGTGACCATATAGATAAAATATATTATGAAAACGCTATTAAATTAATTCGTTCAGGGTATTATCATACTATTGCTACTCATGATTTTAAACTATTGAAACGATTGTATGATTATAATACAAAATTTAATGACTATATAGAAATAGCGTTTTTTTACAATTCTTATTCATATGCAACAAGTATGTTAAAATTATTTCCATTTGAAAATAAATTTATATCGTTTTATATACCCCATGGTAAGTATTATCCATTCTTAAGAGATAATATTAGCTTGTATTCACTTGATAATATATTCTATATTATGGGTGCTAAAATAAACGGATTTATTTATGATTTAATGTAATTACTTAATACGTAAATTATCACTTAAATAAATCTTATTTAAATAATAATTAGATGATATCTGTTAAGAGTGCTTTTAGCAAATTCAATACGGCTTGTAAATCAATACCGGGGAGTGAACATATACCAAGTATAATTGAACTTCTCGTGCGCGGAATAGAAATAACGTCTTCTGACGAACATAATTCGATTAACGTATTATATATTACATTGGGGGGAGAGTTAAAAATTTCAGTAGATAAAGCCGACGTTTCTTCAAAATCAATATATTTTAATAATTTATTATGTTCATACGATGGGTGTATAGTTACTTTATTTGACATTTCGTGTAATGATATATTTTATAAAATAAAACTACAACATGAAGCCAGTGCCATTATATTTTCGGAAAAATATAATGAATTAGTAAATTCATTTAATAAATTTAAAAAAATTACTCCTAACAAAAAACAATATTTTAAACTAGATTAATTATAAAGTTGTTACACCTGTAACTACAGTTAAATCATCAGCAGAAGGCCATTCCTCATCTTGATGTTCTATTAAATTTCTGCATCGTGAATCATTTATCTGGTTTCTATCATTTAATTTAAGTGGTCCGTATTTTTCTATGATAGAGAAAACCCCTGACAAATACAAAATAGGGAATACTAGCCATACTAAAAATGGCACACACGTATATTCGCTATCATTAATTGTAAATACTACTGGGTTATTTCTATTGTCCGTCTTATAATACCAATAGTTATTGTTAAATAGCATTTCAACTATAAACTCCTGTAGTAATCCATATACTGTTAGTAAAGCCAATTGTCCCAAACCACAAATCTTATTTTTATTTCTAATATGAATAAAATACATGCCAAAAAGAAAGATAATACTATCCCAAAAGGCGTGAAGTATATGAACACCAAATCCCAAAGGATTATCAAACTTTTCAATAAGAAAATTATCACCAGCAAGTCCAAAGGGTATCTCCCAAAAACAGCATAATCCTATGCCAAATAAATAAGCTAACCATAAACTATGACTTATCCTATTAAAGTATCTTAAAAATATGAATCCTGTTGTAAATACAACAGGTCCTATAGCGTCTATACAGACTAATAATTGTTGGTGCGAAGTTAACGACATTAAATAACTATTAATACTAAGTAATCTTTAATTAATTAATATAGAGATAAAGGAAATTTATTTTTATATTATAAATGACTGGAGCTAAATTACAACTTTATTCAGTAGGTAAAGAAAATAGTTATCTTACACAAAATCCCCAGATAAGTTTTTTTAAACAAGTTTATATGAAATATTCCAACTTTGCGATGCAGTCTATTGATCTTCAATTTGATTTTATGGGTGAAATTTCATACGATAAAACTACTAAAATAAAGTTAAAGTTAGATAAAAATGGGGATTTAATAAATACAATGTTCTTAGAATTAAACATACCTCCTATAAATCACTATAATGATAAAAAACATTATAAAATACATTGGGCTAATAATTTAGGTAACATTATAGTTAAGAACGCAAGAGTTATAATAGGTGGCAATGTAGTGGAGGAATATGATAGTGAATTTATGTATATTTATAATAACTTATCTAACACGCCAGATAAACGTAATAAGGAAAATGACTTACTTTCAAAAGAAGATTTAAACTATGCCATTAATTTATCACAAAGTAAGCAATCAATGGACACGGCTACTTATTTAGAAACTTATGAAAACAATATTCCTGATATAAAAGGTAAAAATATAAGAGTTCCTTTGCCTTTTTGGTTTCATAGAAACATTGGCGCCTCATTACCTATTTCAAATCTTTTATATCATGACGCTATTGTAGAAATTGAAATTAGACCATTAAAAGAACTATTAAACTATTATGATACTTCTAACATTACAGTTCAAACTAAAAAAATACCAAGAAACCAAATTAAAAGTATATCCATCATTCCAGATAATCAAAATTCCATAATTTCACACGTAGACATATTATCATACTTTCCTAATAATTCTATCAATATAAATCCAATTCTTAATGTAGATTATATTTTTTTAGATAAACAGATGAGAACTAATTTTCATACAAATACTCTTCAATATATAGTTGAACCTGTTACTAAACTAGAATTATTTAACAAAACAGGTAAGATAGATATTAGAGATGAACCAACTGATTCAATGCCCCATCACCCATGTAAAGAGATATATATTGCTCCTCGAAGAAATGATGTATCTAATACAAATAATTGGTTAAAATTTACCAATGATGATAATGATATAAAAAATCATAATCGTGAAAAACACCAGACATACTTTTATGAAATCGCCAGAAGTAAATATGACGCTGCGACGGCGCCAGATTCTGCCGGTGCTGCTGCTGATGTTGCTGCTGATGTTGTTGCTGCTGCTGCTTCTGCTGGTGCTGCTGCTGATGTTGCTGCTGCTGCTGATGTTGCTGCTGCTGGTGCTTCTGCTGCTGCTGCTGTTGCTACTGATGTTGCTGCTGATGTTGTTGCTGCTGGTGCAGCAGTTGTTGCTGCTGGTGCAGCAGTTGTTGCTGCTGCTGCTGCTGCTACTGATGATGCTGCTGCTGCTGCTTCTGATGCTTCTGCTGCGGCTCTTGCTTCTGATGTTGCTGTTGTTGTTGTTTCTGCTGCTGCTACTGTTGCTGCTGCTGATGTTGCTGTTGCTGCTGCCGATGTTGTTGTTGATGCTGCTCTTGCTGCTTCTGCTACTGTTGCTGCTGCTTCTGATGTTGCTGCTGCTGGTGTTGTTACTGCTGCTGCTGATGCTGTTGTTGTTGCTGCTGCTACTGCTTCTGCTACTGTTGCTGATGTTGCTGCTACTGTTGCTTCTGCTGCTGCTTCTGCTGTTGCTGCTGCTACTGCAGCTGGTGTTGTTGTTGCTGCTGATGTTGTTGCTGCTGATGTTGTTGCTGATGTTGCTGCTGCTTCTATTGTTACTGCTGCTACTGCAGCTTATACTGCTGCTTCTACTGTTGCTGCTGATGTTGTTGCCGCTGCTGCTCTTGTTGTGTCATCCGGATATATAAGCCCTATACACTATTTATATAATTTTACTAATTCAGCTAAAACGCATCTGATAGACAAAACTATTTATACTATTAATGATACTGAGAAATTATCAATTGATGACATTAAAGAATTGTTAAACAATTGGCTCTATAGAGACTATAAAAATATACCTTCCATTAATATCACTAATTATAAATTTTTTACACCTGATATAATTAATAATATTAGTATCGATTTCGATGAAACAAATAGATTGGCTAAAAAGGACTTTACTTATTTTAATAAGATACAGCCCTTTTTACATCATAATAATAATATTGAAGGGGTATGTTCTTACAGTTTTTCACTTAATCCGGATAAATATCAGCCAAGTGGGAGCTGTAACCTAAGTAAAATTAAAAATATACGATTTGAAATAGATCTAAAAAATATTTCAAATGAATTATCTAAAACAGAAAAGTATAAATACGACGTCAATATCTATATGAAATACTATAATGTTCTTCAGATTAAATCGGGTATGGCTGAATTACTATTCAAAATTTAAGATTATCTTTAATATAACAATTTTATACTAAAGATTATAACATTATATAATAAATGACTGGAGTATTACTTCAATTAGCTGCTATAGGAAATGAGGACGTATTTTTTACTGGAAATCCTCAAATGTCATATTTCAAATCTGTTTTTAAACGTCATTCTAATTTTGCGATGCAGAATATAAATGTCGAATTTGAGGGTTCGAAATCTTTAAATTATGATTCTCCAACTATAATGTATGCTACAATTCCATCATATGGTGAATTATTAAAAGGTGTTAATTTTGAGTTTACTCTCCCCAGTATCACCAAGGATTTTCCTGTTAAATGGGTTCAAAATATAGGGTCCGCCATTATTAATAATGTTAAATTATTTATAGGAACTCAACTTATTGAAACTATAGAAGGTGAATATATCCATATATATAATAATATTAATCTAACTTCTGAACAGCTAAAAGTTTATAATAAAATGACAGGACATGTTCCTGAATTAAATAATGGCTATTTAAATTTAGAAAAGGATTATCCAAAATATGACCCAACAACTAATAAAAATATGCCTAATATTCCTGAAACCCGTATAGTTGTCCCATTACCATTTTGGTTTAATAAATATGATGGCCAAGAAATTCCTCTAATTTCGTTAAATAAAATACCTGTTAAGTTAGAAATAGAGTTGAAACCGATAAAACAATTATATTTTGTAGGTATTACTGAAAGTATAAACGTTTTACCCTCCTATAAACTCCCCACCAACAGCGCCGGGGAGACTATAATTAATACCCAGGAAAATAGTAAAATAGAGAGAGTAAAATTTACGCGCCCTACTAATTTAAGTCACAAGATAGATCCATGGCTACTTAAACCCAGATTAGATGTAAACTATGTCTATTTATCAAACGAAGAGACCAGGTTATTGAAAAATTTTGAGCATCGTTACCTGATTGAACGAGTAACTAATACAGAATTCATAGGTAATTTAAATGAAGCAACTTTACAAGTAGAACTATTTAATCCAACTAAAGAATTATATATTGTTCCTAAAAGAGACGACTCCCTGATGAATAACCAACACTCTAATTATACTATATATGATGATTTAGATGATATAAATAATATCACAGCCTATCAAAATAATTTGTATAAATTATGCTATGATTACTATGGAAAAATAATAACTAAGCATAAAGAACTCACTGCACAATTTAATGAAATGCTTAATAGCTCTTTACCATTATATAATGGCACCCCGACTCCTGATAAAAATAGTTATAAACCAAAATCATTACCCGAAGGTATATCGCCTCTTTATTATTATGGATTATTCCGAACAAATAGCCAGAAAGATAATCCAGTTATAAACGATGTTGATAATAAATATATATTTAAAATAGAAGGTGGAAATACACCATATCCTCTTATAATTAAAAAATTAGATAAATATGAAGTGACAACTACTAATCACAATGAAATTAATCTTATACATTCTAGTATTAAGAACGTTCATGGAAGTCAAGCTCCTAATAATAATGATTTGACTAATCTTGTAAAACAATGGAAATTTAGAGAAATTGTTGATATACCCATGATTAATAATTCTAATTACGACTATTTCACCGAAAATATTGTTAAATCTCTTGAAATAAAACTTAATGGTGATGTTCGTTTAGGTAACAAAGACTACAATTATTTTCATAAAATTCAACCATATAAACACCATACTGGTATTCTTCCTAAAGGGGTTTTACTGTATAGTTTTTCTATTGAGCCGGAAAAGTTTCAGCCTACTGGAGCATGTAATTTCTCTAATTTTAAATCTATTGAATTATTATTTAACCTTAAATCTCCCCGTAATAACGAAACATTTAGTAAAAAAAATATGAAATATGATATTAAACTATACACGACTTCTTACAATATATTAAAAATAGAGAATGGAGAATGCCAACTTCTATTCAAAACGTAACAATTTATTATTTTCAATTAAATCGTAAAAATTACTTAGTTGTGCGTCTGTAAAATGATGACACCAGTTATCAAGTCCGGCATAAGTTCCATATTCTTCTTGATTATTTTTTAAAATGTCATTAATGTGCTGTGTCCATTTATTATCCTCTTTTTTAGTCACGTTTTTCATTTCATTATCTTTCATTTCATTTCGAAAGTATCGTCTAATATAACCACATAGTTCATAAGAGGATTGCTGGTTACCATTTCGCCACAAATCATTAGGCCTCTTATAATAAAGCCCAGGCATATATGGCTTACGATGAATTGATAATTCTTCAATATGTGAGAATGCACGAATATGTGTTTTATCTGTAGAATTAAGATTATCTGTTTGTTTATTCGACATTTATGTGTTTAAATTTAACATTGTAAATTATTATCAAATTTAAATATATCATACCGTATAATGGTTAATTATATTTCACAAAATTAATTAAATTAACCAGTAATTTAATTAATTGCTAATTTAAAGCAGTATACCTTTTAAACAATATTTATCCAAAAGGTATGGTATTAATTATTAATTTTAATGTGTAATAAACGAATATAAATGATAAACCCAATGCTATAACAAGGTAATATATTGTAGGATAAACCAGAATTGTGGTTATTAATAACTCTAGGACTTCTAAATATAGTGATACTAAATTATTAAGCACACATAACATTACAATAACACAGTCGTGTATAATTAAAATAGAAAGTATCTGGACTATAAGGGATGTATCTATCATAATATTACTTAGTTAATATGTTTTATATAGTTACTACCAGCTGTAAAAAAATATTAATTTTAGTATTACAGGTCTATTTATACTACAATCCAAGAATCTGGATTAAAATAATGCTTGTTAAATACAGCATTATGGAGATAAGAGCTATTTCTAAACTGATTATTAAATCCACCTGCGTTTGCTACCATAAACCCATCTACTGAATAATCTTTAGCGCCTCCGTTTCCAATAAGAGACAATGTATCCCACGCATTAACTACTACACCCAGATTGGTATTTGTAGTAAGATTATCAAGTCCATTCATTACGTTACCCTCTTGATTGCCTTCTTTAAGAACAAACTGTCCACAGGAATTAGCAAAATTACGAAGAACAGTCATATGGCTTGTGTCAAACTCAGCCGGATTAAATACACAAAGATGCAACTTAGATTTATCTGGAATAGAAGATACTGTATTCATAATTGCCCTAATGATAAGTTCAATACATTTGTTTTTTTGGGCAATATTAAGAGATTTTAGATAACATCCCGCACCAATAAATGGAACTTGGATAGTTGCGTCAGGAAGATTATTTTTACGAGCCATATCAAGAGAGGCTGTAATAATAGTATTAAATATCTCAAATTGGCGGTCATAGTAAGGGTCAAAATTATTACGAGCGAAATGTCTATTCATCATCAGATAATCTGGAGTAGTTCTGGACTCCAAGTTTACACCCCAGATATGAAGCATATGCATAGTTTTTTCGTATGACGTATTCGAACGAAGATTTGGAATATTTGGGTCGCCAATATATTTTACAGGACCTCCAATAGCATATCGTGTATTACTAATATCCTCAAAATTTTCCATAATATCACTTTTTGAATATTTCATAATATTTGTAGTCTTTGTCCAACTAAATAGATCATTTCTTTCCTCTCCAAAATATACAGGGACGCGATGCTTGATAGCACTTAGCAGATTATCCCGAGTTCCTTTTTGAGTAGAGGGAATATAAATTTGCGGAAGCTCCAAAGGTGACCTTTCGCCGAGACGATTATCTCTAATTTGTTTGTTCCTGATAGTTCTTACAAAATTGAAATGTGCATCGTCGTGGTAAAACTTAAATTTGTAAATATTGAGAACCTCTTCCAGAGGCTGATTGTATTGATTATCGACGTCTTGTGTATAGGCCATATTAGTTTTCAATATATAAAACTTAATATAATATTATCAAATTTTATATTGAGATAGTTAAATGAACTATATGAAAACCATATAAAAATTTTATATGGTTATTTTACATGTATTGGTTGTGTCTTATTTGTGACCATGAAAACGCGTTTTCACCAGGGCTGACCAATGATGAGGGGCAAAGCCATTGTTCCAAATGTCGACATTATAATATTATTGGGCTCCCATCGAATCGTAGGTACGATATTTTACTTGATAAATATTTAACTGTTAATGAAAAAATATCTCAGTTAAAAATCAGTGACGAAATAATTCCCAGGTATAATATTACGCATAAATTTTTTGAAGAGTGTTGTACTTGCCATAATATTCCAGTATCACGAATAAATCTACTACATTATATTAAATGTAGGATGCAATACACCTCAAAAAATACCTGGGATAATTATTACAGAAAAACATGTAATAAAAAATATAAAAAGCTTATCAGTAATAAATTTAAAAACCTCATAATACCCAGACCACTTAGGTTAATATCGAGTTATTTATAATCACATTTACTATCAATATATTTAACAAGATATTCACAGCCATAGCTACTTTGATCACTGCATTTAAGAAGCTGTTTCTTTAGAGTATCACAGTCGTCTTTATAACCACTGGTATCACTATTAACAATTTCATTATTATCTCCACCCGAACCAGAGAAAGCCTCTCTTGCTATTTGGCTACCAGCCCCAAAGGAAAACCCCTGAAACATTGCTGAAAATACTGAATTTATACCGATACCAGATTCTTTAATGGGAGTTGAGTGAGGAGGAGGAGTAGAACGAGATTTCTTTCTAACTGCGTTAAATCTATTTTTAGGGCGAGTTTTATAAACGAGAGGCATTATATATATATGACATATTAGTTTTATATATATAATTTTATGCTATCATTGGTGCCTTAATTATAGACTGGGGTAAGTAATTTTCTATGACAAAATCATCTATTTTGTAATCATCTATTGATTTTTTACGTGGACCTAAAATATTCAATTTAGGCGAGTCGCATGGAGTTCGTAATAATTGAGTTTTCACCGCTTCGACATGCTCAGAATAAATATGCGCATCACCTATATTTATATTAACTTTATCTGGTTTACATCCAGTTAAATGACAGAGTATATATGTCAATGCAGACGTAGATGCTATATTAAAAGGTATTCCTAAAAACATATCACCCGACCGTTGATACATTTGACAAGATAGATGTTTCAGGCCATCTTCATCAATTCTTACATAAAATTGATATAGAACATGACAAGGGGGTAGGCACATTTCCGGTAATTGGGTCGGATTCCACGAACTCATTATCATTCTTCTAGACATCGGGTCATTTTTAATTAAATCAATAATTTCTTGTAACTGGTCTACCCCTTCATTTTCGTAGGATTCATTCATCCCTTTATACTTGGCATTAAAATGCCTCCATTGATATCCATAAATTGGCCCACAATCTCCTACTTCGTAATTATTAAGACCACGTGAATCTAAAAATTCGCGAGAAGAATTACCATCCCATATTTTTACCTTATCATTATTAAGATCACACGCGTTAGTATTTCCTTTTAAAAACCATAATAGTTCCTTTATAACTCCATTCCAATACACCCGTTTAGTTGTAAGTAATGGAAAATTCTCCGAAATATCAAATTCCATATTTACACCAAATTTAGATATTGTTTCCGAATTACGAGTGCTTCTTTTATCGCCATTAAATAATACATTTTCTAAAGCAGACAAGTAAGTTGATTCATTAGAATAATTTAAATTGGGATTTATTAGCCTTAATTTATTATCGGCAACTGTTAGGAATTTTAAGGTATCGGAATATTCAGTCGACACATTAGAACTCATTGTATTTGAATATATATTATAGGTAAAATCTAATTTAAGCTTGTCTTTAGTTTCTAAAAGAACAGCGTTATTATTAAAGTGTTTATTTGAACCTAATTTAGCATAATTATTACCGTAATCTGGGAAAAAAGTATCTGCATTATTACAGGCGTGATTATTTATCTGTGATATAACAAGATAATCTAATAAATTATTATCTATAAAATACTTGTATATAGAACTTCCTCCACAAATAAACATATTATCGTAATTATGATCTTGGTCTTCTCCGAATTCCAATACCGATTCAATCGAACTGAAAAATCTAAGATTGTCATTTGTATGTATTCCATGCAATTTTTCCGCATTTGAAGTAATTACACAATTCAATCTATTTTTCAGAGGTTTATTATTTAATGAACGGAATGTATTTTTACCCATAACAACAATATTACCCTTTTTAAGTTTATCAGAGTGTGTTGTAACGGTTTTAAATATTGACATTTCTTTTGGTATAGAATATAATAAATTATTTTTATAACCTATCCCATTAATATGATTTATACAGGCAATGCCAATTTTTCTCATTAATATAAATATCTGGGTTTTTATCTTTATATAATTTATATGGGTCTGATTAAAGCTGTAATTATATTATCAACAAGTATCGTAGGGTCGGATATGTTTTTAAGACTTTTAAAGAAAAATAAATCAAGGACATTTATAAAACAATTAGAACCTTATTTAAATAATAGGCTTCACATAATAATACTAATTATGGTATTATTGATGATCTTAATGTAAATAAGTATATTACATAGTATACATATTTACTCAATTTTAGTTATTTGCAGAATACCCTGTATTTTTTTAACACGGACATTTAATTTTTCAATTGATATATCAAGCGAAGATATTGTTGCCACATCTTTTGTATAAGTCTGTTTAAGATTATTTAATCCACCTATAGTGTTTCTAATTTCATTTATAAAACCTAACAATATTGTTGAATTTTCCTCCTGAAATATTGTGTTTTTTGAAGCAATACTAGTGTAATAAGTATTTTTTACATCACTGTAACTCTCCGTAATTTCACTAGAGTATACGCTATCTATAGTTTTAAAAACTTGACCTATGAAATCTTCAATCGCTTTAATCGTTGGTTTTCTCCCTTCACTTCCCCACCATCTGGAAATGGGTTGTGTATAGGACCATTCGTCGATACAAAATTTATCTGATTCTACGTCAAAACATAGTTTATCACCAACTTTTATTTGGGCCAAAATTTTAAGATTTGTTTGGCAGTAATCCACCTGTTTGTCTATCTCAGAAGAACTTAATATATTGTTACTTTTGTTCGGGGCGCTATTAGTATCTTTATCAGCCATATATTGTATATACACCTTTTTATCTTTAATTAATTTTCTGTTTTTTAAAACATTTTAATTAATTTTAAAGAATTTTTGATTTAGTATAATTTAATTAATATCATTATAAATAGTTACATGTGAAATATATATGTCATTAGATATATTAGATTATATTTGTGAAAACAAATTACCATTGACCGAATTTCTTTATCCAAGTGAAGTTTTACGATTAGAGCAAGTTAATATGT
>Ga0302126_10001466_pt1 | contig 14009 bp, 8 predicted proteins | sample CB4_20m_MG_FD_203108 | JGI IMG/M metagenome (GOLD analysis project Ga0302126, IMG submission 203108) | Marine microbial communities from Western Arctic Ocean, Canada - CB4_20m | ecosystem: Environmental > Aquatic > Marine > Oceanic | place: Canada: Western Arctic Ocean | collected 2017-09-24 | reverse complement strand
TAAGCCTTTCGCCGCGCATTCGGCCGCTATAGTGGATACTTTACCAAAGCGTTGGTCTGGGGCAAGGACTGCTTCGGGAAAGGACGTTAGGACTTTATTGGAGGAAAAATCGATTACGCATGAAAGATATACGAAATTTCTAGTCGACTCTGGTGCGTGGGGAAATACTGCACCTCATGAAAAGATGATGGTCTTGAGAAACGGAGAAACAACTTTTGCGCTCTTGAGCTTGAGAGCTTTATTAGATACTCTTAAAGTTGAAGAAACAAATCAAAGGAGAAGTATACTGAGCGAAATCGTAGAAGATGCTGGGAGGGAAATAGGAAAAGCGGACAACACATTATCTCGTTTTAGCGATGACAAAGCTTCCGTCGTCGTCGTTAGTGACGATATATTTTTTAGTCGTTCGTCTTTATTTTCGAAGGTGTTTTGGAACGCGACTGCTCGCGTCGTCGAAAAGAAAATCAACGAAGCTTCTCAACAAAGTGAACGTCCGGCGGATAACATCCGCTTAGAGTGTTTGAATCAAGCTGCTAGAGTGGTTTCAATCGCACTCGATTGCTCGAACGAGTTTCGAAGACGTCATAGCGACTTATATCCAGCTCAAAGAGTTTCTGTTGAAGAAAATTGGACGTCTCAAGCAGCCGCGAGAGAATGCTTGAGAGTTATATCTAAATTCTCAATCGACGTGTTCAACGCAAGTAGATTGGACGTCGGCGCCGCACTTTATACAGTTGCTCAGCCATTACTCGATGCCTCGGCTTCGAACGTTTTATTCACGAGGACTGAAAAATCGTTGAAGGAATATAAAAACGACCGAATGTTAATTTTGCCCGCTCTTTTAAATTGCGCTCGAGCGCACGTTTTGCAAGCTGAAAACGTCGCCGCAACGTGCGAATCGCATTTTGGCTACGATGAATTGTTCACATTCTGCGACGCAGAAGGAGGAAAACCGCGTTTGTTTCATTACATGCGAACGCTTAAAGCCGAAGCTGCGGCGCCATTCAACGAAAATAGTTTTTGTTTTTACGTGTTTCAGAAAATCTTTTGGAGCGCGCAGAATAACAACAACAATAAACGAGTTTCTGCGATTTTGAGAGAAATCCCAGACGAGTTTTCGAAGCAACTCTCTCAATTTCTTGACTCAAATACGACGAATAACAATAATAAAGCAAAGTGGATACATGCGATTCGTAGAGGTGAATTCGAAAAGGCGAGCAAAAGTTTAGAGGAAGATGACGGGTTGCGATACGAAGCGAAGATAGCTTCGATTTTAGCCCTTCGTAGTAGTAGTCAGTAGTACCAGGTACAAATTATTTATAATAAATAGATGCAATTGTAGTCAGTACTGTTGATTGGCATGAAGCCTCCTTGAATTTGTGACGCACGGTCAAGAGCTCAACGGGACTACGTACTATGATACAAACCGTCAATCGATGAATCCAGCACAATCTTTTCAAACAGTACAGTACACATTTTTTTAAATCATAAATCCAGCCATAGCAACGCTATTTGCCGCCTGGTGCGCTACTACTTTACTAGCTAAAATTGATGCTAAAACTAAACCTCCGTACGTTTGATTGCTCCTAAATTTATCGCCGCAGTCTTTCCTATTTTTTAAATCAACCGTATATATTTGCCAAAACAAATGCGCGCCGGCGGTTGAAATTATAGTCGGGTAAAACATCCAATGAACATCGGCTAAATATCCACTCATGAGTACACCAGATAGTGCTCCAGTGCCGAAAAGAGACAAAATCGCTTTCGTGTTTGTCTCGAACAATCTCGCGGATGATTTTATGCCAATTTTCTTATCGTCCTCGATATCTTGGTGAGCGTAAATAGTATCGTATACCATCGTCCAACATACGCCGCTGAAATACAAAGCGACAGCTGGGGGTTCTAAAATTCCACCAGTAATCGCAGTCCAACCCATTAACGCACCCCAATTAAACGTAAATCCAAGAAACAATTGAGGCAAATTCGTCACTCTTTTCATTAAAGGATAAATTACAATCAACGGTAAAGACATTACACCGAGAATTTGCGTGTTCAAATCGAGTTGGTATAAAATTACGCTACCCAAACTGAGCTGCGTTACTAAAAACTTTAAAGCGTTTGGAACTGTTATTCGCCCAGATGCCACTGGTCTATTCTTAGTTCTCTCTACTTTCGAGTCCATTTTCCTGTCCCAAATATCGTTAATAGTACACCCGGCGCCTCTTAAGAGAATAGCTCCGGTTGAGAATAACACGGACATTTTTATTGTTTCGTATGATGATGATGATATATCAGATGATGCGAGTACTATTGACCATAGACATGGATATGCAAGTAAATATATCCCTATCGGTTTATCCAATCGAGCGAGTTCTATGTAGTCTTTTATTGTTGTTGTTGTTATTGTTGAAGATTTGTTATTGTTTCTGTTTCCGTTGTTCTCGAGAGATTCTGAAGAAGAAGAAGAAGAAGAAGAAGAAGAAGCGGCGAATCCACGGTTGTTTGTTGTTCTTGCTGAATGACTTTTGTTCTTATGAGTATTAGTATTATTACTATGATGATGATGATGATGATGATGATGTCTACTCTTCTTCTTCTTCTTAACAGAATGTTGATATTCTCCCGAAGATGACTGTGATGAGAACAGTCGAAGAAGAATAACACTTATTTCATTCTCTGTAGCAGCAGTAGTAGATGATGATAATAATGTACTCGCGGCGACATAACGATGTGACAAAGAGGGGAGAAGACGACGACGAGGACTTCTCTGCATCGTCGTCAACTTTTGAAGTCTTTATTACGTCTAATTTTTTACATTACAGAGTCATGTGAAATGGCAGCACAGCAGGCTATAAATAACAACCAATTTCATTTAGGGTTTCAACATTTTTATTTACATTTTTATAATAGCCTCATCATCGGTACCGCGCATTAATTTCATTAAACGCTTTTACCTGCACACCGTACGAGTAATCGCTTCATGATCATCGCTATCGTTTTTTTGAAGACGTGCTTTTGATGTGCGGTGATGTGTCGTGCATTTTTCTTTAATGATATTTTCTCTATTTAGATCTTCTCCTAAACCCTACTTGCATCGACTGTACTTAATATGGATTATTTCTAAAGTCTTCGATACTCTTCAGTTTCTTTCAAACTGACGAACTTTTCAACGTTGATGACGAGCAAAGAGCCAGCGTGGCTGAGCGGGAGGGCCTGCCAGATGAGCCGTTCGCGAGAACGATCACTTCTGGCTTTGATGATCGCGTCAAATGCACATTCCACATTCGACGATGCCATGCGGCTGACCTGAAGCGTTTTTTTTGTTCCTTGTTTTGTTCTGTGTTCTTATTCTCACTTTTTACACTTCATCATCAGTAGACAAATTTTGATTATTATTCATCAATATCTTCAGTAAATTTTAGAGTATAGAGGGGAAAAATCAGCATCAGTCTTTACTAATAGTAAAAGTAATAAATTAACTACGGTGTATATATTACGACGAATTGATTGATTGATGATGATGAGGTCAACATCAAAACCAACAATAAAATCGACAACGATGACGACATCAACGACACCGAGGAAGGACAGAAACGATAGTCACCGGCGCTGGTCAAAACAGCAGAGCTCGAAAACAACAATCATCGGAAGAAGAACGTGGACGGCATCAAAATTATTTTTAGGAGAAACAAAGACGACGACGAAGGCGCAAAACTGGAACGAACCGCAGACTGTTCGAGAGGAGTATAAACATCATACGCGCGGGAAGGTTGTTTTTCAACACGAAAAAGAGGAAGAGAAATCGAAATGGGCAAATTGTGATATTTCACACGTTGGATTCAGTGACGACGATCGAACTGATGATGATGATCTGAGGAAGATCAAACTAGGCATCGTCATCGGTAAGTTATTTTCCCCATTTCAATTATTATTATTGTACCAAACATATATTCATCATTCTTTCAAATCATTAACGATATATAGGTGAATTCCATGACCAATTAATGAACCGCATGCTCGAAGATGCTCGACTTTCCGCTCTCGCGATGAACGCCGAAATCACTCGAGTCGTCTTCGTCCCGGGGACCTACGAAGCGCCTTTGATATTAGAAAACATGCTCCAAGACGAAACTTTAGACTGCGCGTGCGTGTTAGGATACATAGAAAAAGGTTCTACTTTACACGGTGAAGAAATGGGTAACACTTGTTCGTTGATTTTTAAGCAATTAGAGCTCGAATACTCGAAGCCGGTTGGTATGGGAATAATCGGCCCCGGCGCAACCGCCGAACAAGCCGAGACGAGAATAGCTTACGCAGGTAACGCAGTAAGAGCTGCTATCAGAATGGCTCGTGCGATGACTATACTGTAATATATAATATTGTTTCATTACACGATGAATTGATAATTTAATTTTTATGCGCTCGCACGATCCCCAAACGCGTACTACGCGTGAAATAATAAAATAATACCCAAATGATGACTTGATGATGAGTAAAAAAGGGAGTAAAAGCCAGGTCAATATTTCTATTCTTCATTTTACTTTCTATCGCGCTCTGACGATTGATATTAGATACACTTCTTTCATAAACTAAAAAGAACGATCGATCGATCGATCGATGAATTCTCATTTCTTGTCCAGTTTTGATCGGAACAATGCGCTGGGAAGAAGAAGAATAGTAGTATCATTAAATAAGCGCGGAAAAAGCGCTTTTTCTCGAATTCATAATCGAAACAATCAGAGTAATAAGACGAAGACTTTATGGATTGAAGGAAACTACTACGCAGACGAAGCGGCAGATAGAGAAAACGTGATTGAGATTGAATCAGATACGCCGCCTCCGAAGAGAAAGACGAAGTTTGGGGATCCAAATAATCCAGCCTTAACAACGGTCGACGTGATGAGCAGTACTGGCAGTAGCACTCAAAAAGCAAATAAGGCTGTTAAAAATGCCGTGCAGTCGTCCAGAGGAACGACGACGACGAAAAGGAAATCGAAAACGTCGCAGACGCAGACACAGACGATTAAGAAGAAACCTGAACAAGAAGACATAGAAGAAACAAAATCACGCATCAAAAGCGATTATAATAATAAATTGAGACCAATAATCGAGATTTCTTCTTTGAGTAAAGGCGTACCGAAACGTGGAACCGCGACGCCATTAGGCGCGACGCGGTTAAAGAACGAAAGCGTGAACTTTGCGATACAAACGCAAAACGCGACGAGCGTTACGTTAGTGTTATATTCAGAAGAGGATTTTAAAAAGGGAAAGATCACGGCAGAGATCGATTTAGATCCCGAATTAGGCTTCAAGACCGAACGAGCAAAAGATGGCGCGATTATTTGGCACTGCGAAGTTCCAGAACTTTCAGAGAATTGCTTATACGGGTATAGAATGAACGGACCTAAGTTACCTGGGCATTGCTTCGATTATAACAAAGTTTTACTCGATCCATACGCAAAACACGTATGCTGCGATCGCGAATCGTACGGTGAAACGAACAAGCGCGCTGAAAATGATTTGGAAAAGAACTGGCCGCAATACGCGAGCGGCGTTCCGGCGTCGATTTCTTCTAGTACAACTAAGAAATTCGACTGGGAAGACGTGGAATCTCCAAATTATAACCTCGAAGATTTAACGATTTATGAAGGACATGTTAGAGGGATTGGTAAGACGTACGAGGAAACTATTGAGAAGATTCCATATTTGAAATCTATTGGCGTGAATTGCATAGAATTGCTCCCAATTCATGAGTTCAACGAGTTGGAATATTCAGACGAGAGCACGCGCAATCCTCAAACTGGCGAGTTGCGAAGGAACTTTTGGGGATATTCCACGGTAAACTTTTTCACACCAATGACGAAATATGCAAAAGCGGGCGAAGCAGAATGCGGAAGAAAATCGAACGATGAGTTTAAAAAGTTAGTAAGAGAATGTCACAGAAACGATATCGAAGTCATCTTAGACGTAGTATTCAATCATACCGCCGAAGGAAACGAGAAAGGTTTAACACTTTCTTTTCGAGGCGTGGATAATAGAAGTTACTATGTCACTGCACCGTCTGGGGAATTCTATAATTACTCCGGCTGTGGCAACACTCTGAATTGCAATAACCCTATGGTTACTCAGTTAATCGTCGATTCTTTAAAACATTTTGTCGAAGAATACCACGTCGATGGATTTCGCTTCGATTTAGCGAGCATTTTGACGCGCGAAGCGTCTCACTATAAAGGCGAAGAAGGACCTACGGCAGAAGAACTTTATTATTTAGCAAACTTAAATTTAGAAGGATCAAATGGAACATCAACAACGACGACAACATACGAGAATTCGTCGTCGTCGTCATACGTTTTTGAAAGAGAAAATATGCCGAATTATGACGAAGAAGAAATTGTGTACGACCAAAATGGATATCCCATCCCGAAGAATCCATTGCAAACGATTCCAATCGGAACGAATTTAGAAGATCCTCCAGTTTTACGAGCGATTTCGAACGATCCAGTTTTAAGAAACGTTAAATTAATCGCAGAAGCTTGGGATGCCGGAGGATTATACCAAGTCGGTTCGTTTCCGCACTACGGCGTCTGGTCAGAATGGAACGGAAAGTTTAGAGACGACGTACGAAACTTCATCAAGGGTTCGGACGGCTTTGTAGGAGCAATGGCATCTCGATTATGTGGATCGCCAGATATTTACCACGCATCGGGACGTAAACCGAAAACTTCAATCAATTTTGTCACTTGCCACGACGGATTCACGTTGCGCGATTTGGTCTCCTATAACGAAAAGAACAACTTATTCAACGGTGAGAATAATAACGATGGAGAAAATCATAACATTTCTTGGAATTGCGGCGCTGGACCAAATGCTGATGGACCGAGCAATGATATAAACGTTATAAGTTTACGAGAACGGCAAATGCGTAACTTTTTCTGCGCTTTATTTCTTTCTCAAGGCGTTCCGATGATCACCATGGGAGACGAGTACGGTCATACGAAAAATGGAAATAACAACACGTATTGCCACGATAACTATTTGAACTATATAAACTGGGAAGAAGCGTTAGATCCGTTATCTGGGAATGGATTAAAACGCTTTTGTGGCGAAATGGCCGAATTCCGAGCTCTACATGGCGCCTTTCGATTGCCCGATTTCCCTACAGACGCAAACTGCCAATGGCACGGCTTAAAACCGCACGAACCGAACTGGGAAGAAACGAGTAGATTCATTGCATATACGATATCCGCAAACACTCCAGATGATCCAGAAAAGTTCTACGTCGCTTTCAATGCGAACTATAAGACCGAGTTAGTCACGTTACCTACTTTACCGCAAGGTTTACGTTGGCGATATGTCTTAGACACGGCGCTCGAAACGCCTTTTGACTTCTTAGCCGCCGAGGACGTTTCCGATGAAGACAGGTTCAAATGCGAGGCCATGGTGAGACCGCAATTAAGAGCGAACGTTCTTGCGATATTGGATCGTTCGTGTGTCGTTCTTAAAGCTGAAATTGAGTGCGATTAATTTTAATTCTTTAGCGCTCTCTCTCTCTCTCTCTCTCTCCCTTCTTTTGTTTATCGCGTTATTGTTGTAATTCTTATAAAACCTAAATTCTTTAATTCTTTTTAAAACAGCCATCATGCATCAGGCTGTCAGGCGAGAGCATTGATGCCTCACACTTTCGTCCGTATCTATCTATACATGATATAGGGCAAAGTGCAGGTCAGTACACGCTCCAAAACTTACTAATAATAATAACGATAATGCCTCCTACGAACAACAACAATAATAACGCAATTATTCCTCAATCCAGTAAATCGAAGAGACGATCGTTAATAACATGTCTATTCATCACTTGTGTTGGATATATTTTATTCACGATAACATCATCATCATCTTTTCGAGCGGGAAACAGTACTGAACAAAATAATGATAATATAATCAATAGTCATAACGGTCTGCCGAACTTGGCACAGCGACGATCTTCTTCTACTTCTTCTTCTTTGAGTAGTAGTAGTAGTAGTAGTAGTAGTAGTGGTTCATCATCGTGGTTCTCATATTCTTCTTCTTCTTCTTCCTCTAATGCTTCTGCTGATGAGGATGATGAAGATACTATTGAAGATGGAGAAAATAATACTGATGCGCACAGCGCTAACGAAAATGAAAACGAAGATGAAGAAACAGGAGTATTAGAAGAAGAAGAACCAACACATAGACATACGAACGATGACATGGTCATAAACATTGATAGCAGTAATAGTAGTAATGATGGATCGTGCGATCCGAACGACCAAAGCGCTTGTAATCATCCAAAAGGAGTATGTCAAAAGAGCACGAATACGTGCTTATGCGCGAAATTATGGATAGGCGATAATTGCGAAAAGCCGTATCCATTGAAAGGGAAACATATTAAGGCAAAGATCGATAGAGGATTAGGATTTGCCGGGTCAATTACGATGTCAAAGAAAGTCACAGGAAAACGGAAGAACATCGAGGTGACATTGCCGGGAAAAGAAAAAGATGCGGATAAAGGACATAGAATTTTAGGCCCAGTCGATCAAGAATTGCTTTCGATTATGCCACAAACTGATGCCGTAGGAGAAGTATATAATAAATGTGCAGTCGTTGGATCTTCTGGAATTCTGTTGAATTATGAGAATGGTAAATTTATTGACGAGCACGACGCTGTATTTCGCTTCAACTCGGCGCCAACGAAAGGTGGATTAGAAGCGCATGCTGGATCGAAAACGACACATCGGATAACAAACACGCAGAATTGGGCATTTCGTGAAGGAAAAGAGTTATTATTAGTGCACATGCGGTCACACGCGAGCTTAGCGGCGTTTTTAAAAACTAGGAAAGGGGATAAATCGATTCGAATGGCAGCTTTTGATCAGGGGTTTGTTGAACATATGGCGCACTCTTTGAGTTTTATGCCAACGAGTGGTTTATATGGTATTATAATAGCATTATCTAGATGTCACGAGGTTAATTTGTTCGGCTTCCAAGTTTCAAGTGAACACGGCGCGTTGTATCATTACTACGACGCGTGCGATGAGCCCGCAAACGGTGAAAGAGACGGCGCTGAGTGGTTCGTCGTGAAGAAACTCGTGGAGGAAAAATTAGTGAAATTTGCAGAGCCATGCGTCGTTGAATGTCACGACTCGAAAACTAAGTGCGAGCAGTGCAAGACAGAAGCGAGTATGCCTGCAGTAGATTTATCAAAAATTCGTGCAACTTCTTTGCAAATGAGAGGGAAAGACTTGAGGCGAGAGTTAACGAAGCAAACTTACGCGGAGAGGAAGAAATCATGCCCAGCTTGTTCAAAATCTTTTGGAGGCTGCAGGCCACCCAGACATTGGGCTTATGCGAGAGATAGAAGTTTTTCCTCGTCGTCGTCGAGGCACGGTGGGCATTCTCACGGTTAGAGGGCATAGCAGTTATTTATATTAGAATTTAATAATTAGTAGGTATACCGGTAGGTGATTCTAATATCATCATCACCATCATCATCAAGCTTCACAACGCAACACATCACGCGCTTATAAATAGTAATAATAATCAAAAACAACAACAAAAATGCACAGAAATAATCCGTCTTCTCCTCGCTTGTTCATCACAGAATCCACCGCACCATTAATCTCGAACTTTATTAACAATTTCATAAACAACTATCCATTCAAGCAGAGGAAGAAAATATCTCAGAAACAAAGAAGGCTTTTAGTGAGAGACTTCGTATCAATAATGACTTCAATGAGACCATCGTTCATGTTAGATTACGCTACGCAAATATCAATCAATGAATTGAATGAAATGAGTTTATTATTAGACGATGCATTAAGAAGGTTCACTTTTTCGTTTACTCGAGAACGAGACGATGAAGACGACGATGGTGCAGCTTTAGAAAGTAGTTGCTTGTTCAAGGTCGTTACGGTCTTGAATAACGTAGCGCTCGTGACGACTATTGGCTCTGAGTATGATATTGCTAATCAAATAATTGATGACAATGAATCGAACGACGACGATGGTGGAATGCTTCTACTAACTGATCTTGATCAACCCATAAGTAGTATGGCTCGGAGAATGTCCGCGCAAGAGCAATCGGTACTCGCAGGCGTGCACCAAAAAATCAAACATAATTCTAACACCACAACTCTCGTGATAGATATCAACGAGGAAGACCTGGGAGGTGTGATGCCGCCTCAAACCGTCGTTGGATGGATGCTTGGATATCCAATCGCGTATTTTTATAAACCAAAGGATGAAGATGCTGGGAATGTTGCGGCGAGAAAGATTTCCCTAATGTCTCTCGTCAAAGTTGAGTATTGTTGTAAACTGAAAGAAGAAGAAGATATTTTAGAAGAAAAAGAAGTAGAATTAGAAGACGTCGTGTACGGTTTCACTTATCCAGAAATCTTACAAAAAGATTTAGAACTGAAAAATTCATTGGCTGCTTTGAATGCCACTTTCGAATCATCATCATCACTGCTCGACAAAATTTGGAGCAAGAAAACGCGGAAGATTAGGCGTTGCACTGTAGTCAGCAGCGCAGTAGCGCTTTAGTACCAATTAGAAGAGTAGATAGATCATCATTCCAGTGATGTAATGATTAGCGATGTACTTTTTAATATATATAAACAATTATTCCTCCTCTTCATCTTCGGATTCGGACTCTTCTTGCAACCACTGCACGAAAGGCTTCGCTTTCATGAAAAACCTTTGATCGGCATCCGGATCGCTTTTAATCTCCTTCGTTCGCTGATTCGCCCATGCAAAAATACCATCTTCGGTGAGAACATCTTCGTCGTATAATCCTTTAAGAAGCGACGCAGCGCATCCTAATACTCTCGCTCCTCCTGTTCGACCAACAAAGGGAGTTTGCGAACACGCGAGAGATTCTAAAACAGAAACCATAGAAATTTGGTCTTGTTTCTTCGCGACAATATTACCCAAAGCTTTACTAAATTTCTCAACATCTTTCACCATTTGAGCAGCGAGCTCTTTATCGGATTCTGGCATATCTTGCGGTTTTAACGAAACGCACGCGAGAGCTGCGATTGCGTAAGCCCCAGCTTCGCCAATGCGTCTACCGAACTCTTCAGCTAATGGCACGAGAGCTGCTTTAACAGATGCTTCGTCGAATTTCTTCGCATCTGAGAGCTTGATTATTTCAGCTTCAACGGTTTTTTGGAAGTTAATAGTTTTTTGAACCTCTTCTTCTTCGATTTGCGAACCTAACACTGCTTTTCGCATAGTTGAAAGAGAGAAAAAGATGCATGTACCGTCGCGACGGAGACGACCAATGAACTGCTGCAAATCTTCCCAAGCGAGTAATCTTCCAAGTTCTTCCTGTAAGAGTAATGTATCAACTGCGGGACAATCCGTACCATAAATAGAAGAATAATCGACAACCAACACATTCAACGGAGGAGATCTTCCTTTCAAAGAATCCGGCACAGTCAACAAAGCCTGGTTATACAAGCGCTTCACCATCATTTCTGTGCCTTTACCACTTGCATATGCAACACCTCGAGACAACATTACCAAGGTATTGATATCTGACTCCATAGCCTCTGCCAAAGAAATTTTCAACATAGGTCTCAATGTTACTAAACCAACTTGCACGTCGTCCCCAGCATCGGCTGGATTTTCATCCTCGTCACCCTTTTTCTTTGACGCTCGCTTCTCCGCCTTGGCATTTTCTTTCACTAATCTCTCAGCTTCTTTCAATTTAGAGTTCAATTTATGCACGGCATCTTGCCAATCTTCCTTATCATCGAATCCAGCGAGCTCTAAAGCAGTTTGTCTCGGGTTAATGCAACCAACCATGGTAACACCTTCTTTTGATAACGCGTCTCGAATTCCGGCAACTTTCTTCGGCACACCTTCACTCGAGGCCCAGCGTACTTTATACTTTTCAAACTCCGATTGCGAAATTGATTTCATTTTCGGTTCAATTGCAAGTCTGAGAGATTTAACGTCACCGTACACTTTGTCATATCCAGATTCTGGACCATTGATTCCTAAGAGATCGTTTCCTTGACGAGCGGACATGTGTCGAAGTATCAACGTCGGAATGCGAAAGTCATCCATAGCGCTTTTGAACTCACCATAGTTTTTAAACATATTAAAAGGTGAAATGGCTGCAATTTCATTCGTGACCTGATTGAATACCGAGAGTGTAGACATTGGCAATTCATACGGCGCCATCTCGATCGTTTCCCTCTTTGCATCAGTCGGCCCTTTCCACCAATCTTCTAAGCTTTCCCACGTTCCAAGGGTTGCAGAGGCTAAGACAGCAGCGTGCGGCATATTTGCTTGGATTTTTGAAACGACACCTAAAACATTCGGATCTAAATGAATCCCCATATTAGGTTCATCAAAGTATAAGAGGACTTTTGATTGATGGTAAAAGCTCGATTCGGGCTGTTTCTTTGAAGCTTCCAGGATACGCGCCGTAGTGTTCAAATCTGCAATTATGATATCCGCTTTGCCTGCACCATGATCTTTAAGTTTCGCACCTATGTCAGCGGTATAATCAAGTTGTTGTTCGACAGTACCAGACCCTGCGGAAACTTTCTCGCCAATGGCTCGCGCGGCGCGTAAAGCCTTTTTATTTCTTGCCTTGTCTCTAATAGAATACGGTCTACGAATTTGACTCAAAGTGCCATCACCAGAGTTATCTCTCGCTGCCGTCCAATACGGTACCGCGTGCGCTTCACACTCTTGACCGACTCTTTTCAAAACTTGCTTCGTTGGCACGGAATAAAGTAAGATGACATCTTTATGCTTTTGCTTAATCAAACGCAAATAAGTCAAAACCGCTGTAAACGTTTTACCAGAACCAGTTGGTGTGGATAAAATGACGTGTAAAGGCTTTGGAATCTTACTCCCGAATTCAATCGCTCGCTCAGTTTCCGTGTAATGTTTATCCAAAACTTCCAAAAGTTCGTGTTGATGTTTATACATTCTAGGAACGCCTCCAGATTGCGCGCCCGTTTTATTCGTCCAAGCGTGCATGGCTGCAAATGTTTGATCTTTGATTCTGTTCGATACATTTTCCCACACGATCTCAGCCGCTTTATGTTGAATCGATTGTTCACCATACGAAAGCGCTTCGCGTTTCAAGAATAACAAATCCGCAGCTTGCGCGTTATTAATCGCGTTTAACCATCTAATCGTATGTTTGGCGTACTCTCGCATCGCTTTCAATTCATCCATGATTTGTTGCGCCCACATGGATTGTAACCTTTTCTTCTCCTCCTTATCACTCGATGCTTGTTCGTATTCTTTCAAAAAACATTCCTTCGTCAATCGTTTGAATACGTCCGATTCTTTCCTTTGCACGTAAAAGTATTCAAACACTTTTTGTGTCACTAACTCTGCTTTGTTCGAGACGGCTCCGTCCCATGGTTGAATCTCGCGCATGATCCTGAACCCTGCAGACCCTCTCACTTTCGCCACTAAATCTGAATTATCAATATCCGCCCAATCGTGATGGGTTAACGAAGATCCGACGTCGACGGATAACCTGGCCTCGCCCGATTTCTGTGACATCGAGGCGATGACTTTTGCGTCCGATGATGCTTCGTCGTCCGATGATAAGCCCGCACCGGCGTGTAAGTCTGAATCGGAGAACTCTCCATCGTCCCCCGATTCATCCGATTCATCGTTACCGTTATTATTACTCATTTTTGTTTATTTATTTGTTTATTTATTATTGATAACACTGATGAACACTTATTATTGAATACGTTGTATATTATTACTCTATAATAAAGAAGTGTGGTTTCGCAGCAGCCGGCAGCAGCAGCAGCAGCAGCAGGTACTGCAGGTTTTCTCCAATAAAAGATTCTAGATAACTACGGCGGCATTATGAATACTTAATAATAATAATAATAAGAGATTTATTGTTATTAAGTAGGTTAAATAATTTCTAAAACACTGTAATAATAGTAATAATAATAATAACGGTACTATATATATATATATATATATCTGCTCTGTTA
>Ga0302126_10001461_pt1 | contig 14041 bp, 10 predicted proteins | sample CB4_20m_MG_FD_203108 | JGI IMG/M metagenome (GOLD analysis project Ga0302126, IMG submission 203108) | Marine microbial communities from Western Arctic Ocean, Canada - CB4_20m | ecosystem: Environmental > Aquatic > Marine > Oceanic | place: Canada: Western Arctic Ocean | collected 2017-09-24 | reverse complement strand
TAAGAGTTTGCGTGAGCGTGGTCGGCTTGAACTGAAGCAAGTAGAAGAAAGTTGCGCAGAATTGGGCGTTTCACGCATTTTTTTGATGCATATGAATATCCACCAGCTGGGCTTGAGTTATTGTTTGAGGCAAAAAGGCCTGTCGATTCGAGGGTTGTTGCTCAATCCATATACGCCCTTGCGTAGAGCCTATACGCTTAGGCAGAAATTTTTTGCTTTGATTACGGGAGCTAGGAAGCGGTTACAACTTCATGTGATGCTTTCGAATCCAAGGATAAATAAAGTCTTTATTTTAAATGATGCCAATTTGGCTGCGGGACTGAACCGATCATATCCGAAGCGCCGTCCTTTCACTTCTGTGGTCGATCCGATTCCTGCTATTGTTACACGTTTGGAGCACGAAAGGAGAGAGAGTCTCGAAAGGTCGGATCGCTATACTTTTTTACTTTTTGGGTCGATGGACCCCAGGAAAGGAGCCTTGCAGACGCTGCGAGCTATAGAGCGATTGAGTGTCGACGAGCTTGCAAGAATGCGTCTAAGAATTGTTGGTAGATTGAGAGCGGGAGATGAATATCGATCTAATCTGTTGGATGCGATTGAATCTGTGCGACAGAAATCGACTCAAGCATGTATTGAGTTGGAAGACCGTTACGTAGGTTTTAATGAGATGGAGCTCGAATTCACAGGTGCGGATTGTATTTTGATACCATATATTCATTTCTATGGAAGTAGCGGTGTTTTAGGGCATGCATGTCGTTGCGCTAAAGCTGTGATTGCTTGCGAAGAAGGTTTGATCGGGGAGTTGGTTCGAGAGCTTCGAATTGGAGACACCATTAATCCGAACGATGCCACCGCGTTTGCTAACAGTATCCGACGGGCCACGCAAGGCGATCTGGTGCTGGATCAGAGTAGTGGGGAGCGTTATGTTGAGCTTGCTTGCTATCAGAGGTTTAGTGAAAGTTTAGTCGCGAATTGGTGTTTCGCAGAATAAATAGATTGTTAATGATATGGATGTATTACGCATAGCTTTGAATTCGTCATCACTTTTGTTGGTAGGAATTATTTTATTATATGGGAGTCAGGCATCGTTTTTTACATTTGGCAATAATGGCAGATATCTCACTCTAGCAAGTGGGTTTGGTTGCGTGCTATGGGCTGCATTTCGGCGGTCGGGTTGGAGTTGTATTGGGCGGAACCTTCAATTTATATTTTTATCGGGCTTTTATTTTTTGGTTCTTTTGGCGCTCTCCTATATGCGGCAGCATGATATATTCTCCGCGCAAAAGCTGGTTTTTATTGGAGTTTCCTATATGTTGTTCATTGCAGGCTATATCCTTGCAAAGACTCCGATCAGAGACGGAGTTTGGACAGATTCAATCGCAATGATTCTCGGAGGGAGCTTTCTGGCGCTAATCTTATACCGTTTTATGGGATACGTGAAGCTCATTTCATTCGCAGGGACGGAGCGAGGCTTTGATGTATCTGAGCTTAACCCAGTTGGGGCCGCCTATACGAATATGGTTTTGGTTCTTGTGTTTTTCTATATGGCAGTAACGACTCGGCGAGTGGTTTCGAGGCCGCTTTATATCGTTGTAGCGTGTATGGCTGCTTTAGTCGTCATCACTACTGGATCGCGTGGTGCTCCGCTTTGGGGGTGTGTCTCGCTGTGCGGCATGTGTGTTGTTTTATGGAACCATCAGCTATTGAAGATTAATGCGAAAACAGTCCTCAGCATCTTATTAATGATCCTCGTCGGAGGGCCTGTGGTTTTCTACTTATTCAAGAATAATTATGCACTCAGTGAAAAGCTGGACATCGTGATTACTAGATTTGAGTTACTATTTGACGTCTTGGTTAGAGGTACTGGCACGGACCTTTCTGCCTCTGGACGTATGGCATTCTATGAATATTATTTGAGTGACCCGGTGCGTTGGTTATTTTTCGGAGAAAAATATTATTCAGTCTATCCCCATAACCAGTTTCTCGAGATTTTAGTGCGATTTGGGCTCTTGGGGCTGCCGCTACTCGGATTTTCATTATATGTAATGAGCAAGTCAATTACGAGGGCATGTTCTCGTAAATACGTGATGTCATTAGAGTGGTATTTGATTATGCTACTGTTTCTTTTTAGCTATTTGCAGTCGATGACGAGCTTGAGTTTGGAAGTGAATCGAACGCTTTGGTTGGGCTTTGGTTATTTGTATGGCTATCAATATCGTTTGAAGGGCTTTATGGGGCAGTCACGAGCTTATGGAATGCAAAGGTAGTGCTCAGGTGGTAAAGCCGGACTTGATCTTCTTTGCTGGGATTGAATGGTCTGGGCAGAATACAATGCCGTGTCATCATTTGGTTGCTCAACTGGTTAAGGAATATCGGGTATTTTATATCGATAATTTTGGAGCGCTCCGCGACTTAACGATTCATGATGCTGCGCGTTGTTTCGATAAGCTAAGGGGGGGGCTAGGCGCGATGCCAAGTAGACAAGAGCAGCGAAAGGTTGCTGGCGTTGAAGTCTGGCAGCCTTGGGTGATTCCATCGCCGCGGACACAGTTCATTAAAGCAATTAATGTGAGCTTACTGAAGCGTTCTCTTGAGGCGCTATATCAGAAATATGAGATTGATCGGCCGATTATTTGGACTCGATTGGCTACGGATCTGGCGTGGGAAGTCATCAGTAGTCTAGATCGTCGTCTACTTATCTACCAGTCCATTGATAAATTTCCGGAGCATCCTAGGATTGCGGAGAGTTTGCGTTCTCGATATTATAGTAGTGAGCGTAAGTTTAATGAGAATGCAGATATCGTTTTCGCGAGTGCTCGAGGTTTGGCTGTCGAGAAGATGGAGTATAATTCGAATACACATTTTTTGCCGAACGGAGTGTCTCAGGGGTTTGGGCAGAGTAAATCGTGCCAAATTGAATTTCTGAAGTCGTTGAAAGGTCCGATTGTTGGATTTGCGGGTGCCCTCGGAACGGCTACAGATGTTGAATTATTGTTCTCTGTGGCTGAAGGGCTACCTAATGTCGATTTTGTCTTTGTCGGGACCGTGGATCGCACTGTATCGATTTCAAGGTTGGAGGCACTTCCGAATGCCCATTTAATCGGGGTTGTTGATCATAGCGATCTGCCTGAATGGCTTTCGGGGTTTGATGTGGGATTGATGCCATACTGTATTAACCATTTTCAAGATTATACTTTTCCCTCAAAGCTAGCAGAATACCTTTCATTCGATTTGTCTATTGTGTCGACTCGTTTGCCGGAATTGAAGCCGTATGCGGAGGTGGTCGCGCTTGTTAATGATGTAGAGGAGATGATTATGGCGATTCAGCGTGCGATCAGTGATGATGATAAAACGAATTGTAAGTTGAAAGAGAAACGCGCTGAAATAGTCGCAACGCTAACTTGGGAGTCAATTGGTCGAAAGGCCTTAGATGAAATTAAAGTGAGTCTATATAAAAATGACCAATCTTGAGGTGCGACGGCGACTACTGATCGTGATTCCCGTTTATGGGAGTTATCGTGCTTTCTTAAAAGGCTTAGCATCTTGGTTGTCGGAGCGTGGTTGGGAGGTGCATATTGCGACCAATCTAAAAGCTTCAGTGGCGGAACCTGACGTCGTTGCTTTGCATCAGGTGGACATGCCCCGTGGCGCCAATCCGTTACAGTTGCTGAAAGCTAGTAGGCAACTGCAGGCGCTCATTTACGAGATCCAGCCTTCAGTCGTACATGCACATTTTTCGGTTGGAATGTTAGTGCTGGCTTTGGTCAGCCGCGTTAAGAACGCTCGTCGATTGGGAACGTTCCAAGGAATGCGCTTTCCCCTGGATTCAGGTTTTTCGAGATGGGTGTTTAAGCTAGTTGAGTGCTTTTCCATTCTTCGACTAGATCAAAGCTGGGTATTAACCGCGGATGATTATGAAGCAGTTCCATGGTTTGTTCACTGCAAATTGGCGATCCAAGATGGCTATGGTTTTGGCTGCGATATTGAGCACTTTGATTCAGCACGGTTTTCAGATGCTGATAAAGCGAAGTTACGTTCGAAATTAGAAATACCTGATGAAGATTACGTCTTTATTTTTGTTGGTCGTCTCACGGCTTTCAAAGGTTTTCCTTTGGCGTTGGAAGCCTTCCAGCAATTGCGCAAGGAGCGGAGTGATGTTCATTTCCTCATTGTGGGCGAAGCCGACCCACAGCATCCTCTGGATCTACCTGAGTTGAATTCGCTCGAGGCGGTGCACCATGTGGGGTGGCAGGATGATCCCGCGCCCTACTTATCAATTTCAAATACGATGGTGTTCCCTAGTGAACGCGAAGGGGTTCCTGTCTGTGTGATGGAGGCACTCGCTATGGGGCTTTTCGTCGTTGGGAATGACGTGCGCGGTGTTAATAAATTACTAGAAGATTTTGGTAGTAGGCGATTGCCTGTTTCATCTAGAGGCGAGGGATCCACTTGCACCCTCAAGTCAGCGATGGGTGATGCGTTGGCTTGCAAACAGTCAGAGAGTGCTTTCTCTCCTGTTCGACAAAAATTGAGTCGTCGACTCTTTTACGAAACGGTGTTACGTGATTATGCTTAAAGATTATGAGACACTATCAGTCGCGTTGGTTCCTGACCGATTTCCTTCATATCGTTATACGGTATTTAAGCGCCTTAGCCATTTCAAAGAAAATGGTTTTTATCTGACTATTTATGCGGATACTGAGGAGGATATTCCTGGGCTCAAGTTGGTTGAATCGAGTTACTGTGATCGGGATTATTTGAACGGTGGGATTTCATGGGTTCGAATTCGTAATTTTGGAGTGCGGGGTATCTGTTTTTTGCAAACAGGTCTTATTCGTCTGGCGCTTTCAAAAGAGCATGATGTGCATGTTTATTGGGGTGAAGCGCATCGATTGTCTACCTGGGCGAGCGTTATCATCTCACGACTGATGGGGAAGCAAGTGGTCTTTTGGACACATGGGATTTACGGGAATGAAGGTTTCATTAAGCGTCATATTCGAGTCCTGTTTTATCGTATGGCAGATGGGCTTTTACTGTATAGTGACTATGGCAAGCGAGTTTTGGTAGAGTATGGATTTAGGCCATCGGATTTGTATGTAATTAAAAATTCATTGGACAGTCGGCTTCAGGATGAACATTATAGTTCAAATTTGGAAAGTGTTAGCAGTGTGAAGCAGCGGTATTTTTCTGAGCAGGATCGTGTGCTAGTATTTGTTGGTCGCCTAGAACCTCAAAAGCGTCTGGATTTGCTGCTAGATGCCCTGTGTCGGTTGAATGTAAAAGATGCAGATTCATATAAACTTCTGATCATTGGGGACGGATCGCAGCATACTAAATTAATCGAACTCGCGGAACGGTTTGGTCTTACTGATAGAGTGCATTTTTATGGAGCTTGTTATGATGATGAGATGCTAGCGCCATTAATCATGATGGCAGATGTCTGTGTTTCGCCAGGCGAGGTCGGTCTGACTGCAATGCATTCATTGATTTATGGAACGCCAGTCATCACACATGATAATTTCTCGGAGCAAATGCCTGAATTTGAAGTGATTGTGACTGAAAAATCTGGTGCATTTTACCGCTTTGATGATGTGGGTGATTTATGTAGCAAAATTGAGGAAGTCGTGACGCTTGTTGATCGAGCTGTGATTACATCCGAGTCGTGTCGTGCGTGTGTGTTGGAACATTACACTGAAGAATATCAATTACAGATATTTAAGGAAATGCTAATAGGTTTAAATCATTAAAGAGGTGCTTTTTGAAGTTGGTCGCTCATGTTTTGGCGTGGTAATCGTATCTAGAAACTGTTGAACCAGTTGTTCGCGTCCGAATTTTTCCGTTGCCACTTGTTGAGTGCGTTGCCCCATGGTCGCGCGCTCTTTTTGTGTCTGGTCGACAGCTTATGAGAAATGATCCAGTTCTTATTGATCATTCATCAACCTTCGCGCAGCTTGGCTGCTTCCTTATGAAAATCTCTATCATTACTGTCTGCTATAATAGCGTTGCCACGATTCGTGATGCGGTGGATTCTGTGTTGGCTCAGCAGGGAGTGGAGCTGGAGTCGATCCTGATTGATGGACAATCGACTGATGATACTGTGGATATATTGAAGGGGTATGGTTCGCGTATTACCCGATTGGTTAGCGAGCCAGACCAAGGGATTTATGATGCGATGAACAAGGGCGTAGCGGCACGTCCGTCTCGTTCGATAGTTGATCGAAGGTGTTGACGATCCAAATTCGCTTAGGCGATTTTGGATTGATGATTGATGGACTGGTTTTGCTAGAAATGACTGATGGCTGGTGATGTGGGATGAGTAACGCTCTTAGTGATCAGTGCATCAATTATTAATCATCACTCATCAACCCGATTAGGGTCTACGGTTTCGTTTACGGAGATAGCGCGAAAATCCTGCGAGTTGTTTAGAGATGATGAGGCATTTTCACAACGTGCGTTCGCGGTTTCGGCGGTGAAGAATCTGAGCCGAATAGCTAGGCGATACATACTTCGCACTTCTCCTGTTGATCCTTTCGCGATATCCAAGAAACCTAGCAAATTCTAAATCAGTTTCTCGCTCGGCACCTTCCGCGATGTTGTTACTTATGGATACAGCTGCGCGATTTAATTGATCCGCAAATGAATGGTCCTTCACGAGAGAGAGATCATTATATGGATCACAAGCTAAGTCCTGTGCGTCTTGCCATACTTCCATTTCTTCAAAATCTTTAAGTCCTTCTGTGATAATACATCAATAATCAGTTATTACTCATTAGTTACTACTCATTAGTTATCAATTATCCACGATCTGAAATCGTATCTAAAAACTGCTGAATCAGTTGTGTTCGTCCAAATTTCTTAGTCGCAATTTGTTGAGCGCGTTGGCCGATGGCTGTGCGCTCTGCTTGTGTCTGGTCTGCTGCGGCTTTGAGGGCTGCGACGGCGGCTCCGACATCGCCGTGCTCAATCGCCCAGCCGACGGGGGGAGATGACTGATCTTGGATGATTGATGGCTGATCGGGCTGGAGGATGTCATTTAGGTAGCTCTCCTTGGGGCCGAGGGTAAGCACGGGGCGTCCGATGCTGAGGGCCCCGTATATTTTACAAGGGTGCACGATGCCGCTCATGTCGTCGCCAAGTGAGACGATGTGCAGATCTGCCGCTGAGAGGGAGTATTTGATTTGATCGAGTGGCTGGTAAGGGAGGGAGATTATGCTGTTTGTTGCGGCGGACTCTTCATTCAACGAACAACGTTCAACGTTCAACTGCGTAACGCGCGCATCAACGACCTGCTTCCCTTTGCCGCCGCCAATGAAGGCGAATACGAAACGTGGGTCGCCTTTGAGCTTCTCCGCTGCATCTAGAATCGTATCGAGCGGATGGACTAAACTGTGATTGCCGCTGTGCATGACGACGAATTTATCGGTCCAGCCTTGCTTCTCCCGAAATGCATTCTCGGCATGAGGCACTGTCTCGAGGTAGTCATCCATTGGCCACGGGGGGATGATGGTGAGGTTTGAGAGCTGAGGAGTTGAGACTTGAGGCGGGAGAGTTGAGACTTGAGAGAAGAGAGCTGAGGGCAACTTGGCTAACAAGCGCTTAGCCATAAACCGATCAAGGGCGATGATGCTGTCGGCGCGTTTGAGGATGCGGCGGTTGAGCCAATCGAGTGCGAGTACGAGCGGGTGTTTGGGCCCGAAGGTTCCTAGAATGACGGCCTGGTCGGGGTTGATGTCCATCACCCAATAGTGGACTTTTAATTTCGGACGAAACAAGCCGATGATGACGGCGGTGATTGCGGCCATGGGAGGAGATGTTGAGACGAGTAGGTCGGTCAGTTTAGGTGTAAAGAGTCCGCGTAGGATGCACTGCACTAAAAACGAGAGCTGGGCGAAGATCCGCACGGGAATGCTGGCCTTGCCAAATGAGGACAGGGGCAGGCGCCGGATCCGGATGCCGTCGCGATTTTCTTTAGAGGCGAAGCGTTCGTCGGGATTGTCGTAGCCTCGGTTGGCGGTGAGCACGGTGACTGAAGCGCCTGTGCCGGCAATCGCTTGGGCGGCTTCATCGAAGTATTGACCGACCGCTGCGGGGTCCGGGCTAAAGACTTGGGTGATGATTAGGAAGTTCTTAGGGGCGGGCATGCGGATTCTCAGCAAGACAGTTTTATGCGGCGGGACAAGTCTGGACTGTGGAGAGCTGAGACTTGAGGGCTGAGGGATTTTTTATCTCTCTGTCACTAAAAATATCTCCCTGCGGTCTCTGCTATTTTTTAGAACCGCTGGCGCTAGAGAGGATTTTCATAGCCTGTCCATCCTCTGCCCTCTGGCTTCTGATGACTAACACATCCCTTCTGCCTCCTGGCACCTGAGGTACTGGGCGGGCAGGGTGCTAGTAAGGTTGAACTCTCTGCCTTCCCTGCTGTTGGCTCAAGTCGCGGCACTCACCCTACAATCGTTTCGGGAATATCGCCGATTTACCATTTACGCACTGTCGTGCTGCGGCTGCTGCTTGGCAGTGAGGCGGACGACACGGAGGTCGTCCTCTTGCATCTGGGCACACTGGCTGGAGCTCTATTTTTTGCCCGCAAGCCTAGCCCAAGCAAACTGCGGCTGAAGCACGCAGCTACTGTAAGTCACCCGCTAATACCTCAGCCCTCCTCGCTCAGGTTTCAGCTCTCTGTTATTAATATTTGGACAGCTGCTGGGAATGAGCTATTTCAATAGTTATGAATGTATTAGTTGTTGGGGGCGCGGGGTATATCGGTAGTCATTGTGTGCGTCAGTTACAGGTGGCGGGACATCGTCCGGTGGTGCTGGATAATTTGATTTTCGGCCATCGCCAGGCAGTGCATGCGGCGGTGCCTTTCTATGAATGTGACCTTGGCGATCGGCAGGCTGTCGGGCAGATACTGCGGGATGAGCAGATCGAGGTGGTGATGCATTTCGCGGCGTTTGCCTTTGTCGGGGAGTCGGTCGAGGATCCGCTGAAGTATTACGAAAACAATGTGGTCGCGACCTTGCGCTTACTGGAAAGTATGCTCGAAAATGACGTGAAGCAGTTCGTGTTTTCTTCGACCTGCGCAACGTTTGGTGAGCCGGAGGTCTTGCCGATCGTAGAAACGACCCATCAGGCACCGATTAATCCGTATGGTCAGACCAAGTTGGACGTGGAAAATATCTTAAAGTCGTTTGCGCACGCCTACGGTTTAAGCTTCGCGGCGTTTCGCTACTTCAATGCGGCCGGCGCCGCGGAAGATGGTGCGATTGGTGAAGACCAGTCCCCGGAGACGCATTTGATTCCGCTAGTGATTGATGCGGCGACTGGTCGGCGTGAGAACATCCGAATTTTTGGCACGGATTATCCGACGCCGGATGGCACCTGTTTGCGCGACTATGTGCATGTCGATGATCTGTCGCGGGCGCACATTGCGGTCTTCGATAAATTAAAACATCCAGGCGCTAGTTATTTCTATAATCTAGGCACGGGCCGCCCAAGCTCGGTTCGTGAAATTATTGACGCGGTTGAATCTGTGACGGGGCTAAGAGTGCCCGTGATTGAGGATGCACGGCGTGCTGGCGATCCGGCTGCGCTGTATGCCGATTCATCGAAGGCCCAGCAAGAGTTGGGCTGGGAGATTCAATATCCAGATGTGCAAGCGATCATCGAGACCGCATGGCGTTGGCATCAGGCGAATCCAAGCGGCTACGCTGCGCGCGAAGCTGGGGCCTGAGAGAGGAGACGTGAAGGCATTTTGAAGGACAGGCGATTAAAGTATCTCCGTTCTCGGCTCTACCGCCTTAGGTTTCTATTCTCTAATGTCATATTTCGCAAAGCTTCGCTTTGACAAGGGCTCGCCGCTGGTCGACGTTTCCGCAATGGCAGATTTTAAGATCGGACAGCGCTGGATTAGCGAGACGGAACCGGAACTCGGGCTCGGCATATTGGAGTCGGTTTCGCGGCACCAAATACGGCTCATTTTTACCGCAGCGAGCGAAGCGCGCTTGTATGCACCCGCCAATGCGCCGATTAAGCGGGTCGAGTTTCGCGTCGGCGATTCGATCCATTCGCAAAGCGGCGCAACTGTGCTGGTCGAGTCGGTGCGTGATGAGGATGGCCTGCTGATCTATGTCGGTGGTGGCGTGGAGCTGCCCGAGGCGGAGTTGGCGGATACTATTAGCTTCAGCAAGCCAGAGGATCGCCTGATCGGTGGACAGATTGATCAGTCCAACGCGTTTGCGCTGCGTTTCGAGACGATCGCGCGGCAACATGCGATGCGTCAGTCGGATGTGGCAGGTTTTACGGGTGGACGGATCGATTTGATTCCGCACCAACTTTACATCGCTGCAGAAGTGGCGAATCGCTACATGCCGCGCGTGTTGTTGGCGGACGAAGTGGGGCTGGGTAAAACGATTGAGGCCTGTTTGATTTTGCATCGCCTACATTTGACGGGACGCGCTGAGCGCATGTTGATCGTGTTGCCGGAGTCGTTGGTGCACCAGTGGTTCATTGAACTGCTGCGCCGTTTTAACCTGTGGTTCCATTTGTTTGATGCCGACCGTTGTCAGTCGATCCTAGATTCCGAGCCAGATGAGAATCCGTTTATGTCGGAGCAGTTAGTGATCTGCAGCATCAGCACGTTGCTGGCGGATGAGCGTTGGGCCAAGCATGCGACTGCTGCGAAGTGGGATATGTTGGTGGTCGATGAGGCGCACCACTTGGAATGGACGCCGGAACTGGTGAGCCCCGAGTATCAACTGGTCGAGGCACTGACCCGCAAGAGTCATGGTCTGCTACTATTGACCGCTACGCCCGAACAGCTCGGCGCGGAGGGGCACTTTGCGCGCCTGCGTCTGCTCGATCCGGAGCGCTACCCTGATCTAGATAAATTTAAGGAAGAGCAGGCGAGCTATACCGAAGTCGCTGCGGTGGCAGGCAAGCTGCTAAATGGCAAGAAGCTGACCAAGGACGAGAGCGCGTTCCTGCGTGCGGTTTTTGACGAATATTCGGATGCCGAATTTGCAACGCGCTTGAAGGATCGTAAGGCACTGTTGGACGAGTTGGTGGATCGCCATGGCACGGGGCGTGTGATCTTTAGGAATTCCCGGGATTCGCTGACTGGTTTTCCGGAGCGCAAGGCGTTGCCGCAAAAACTTAGTCCCAGTAAGACACTCTCAGCGGGGGAGTTGCAGGCGCGTTTATTGCATGAGTTTGATTTGGATGCGACTGCCACTAAGTCTGAGGAGCCGGTGGACTATCGACATGGGCCGCGGATTAAATGGCTGGTGGATCTGCTGCGCGAATTGGGCGATGAGAAGGTGCTGTTAATTTGCCGTACGAAGGAGAAAGTGCAGGCGATTTTTGAGGCGCTCAGCGAAGAGATCAACGTCAAGGCGGCGGTCTTTCACGAAGACCTAACGTTAGTGCAGCGCGATCGCAATGCGGCGTGGTTTGCCGAAACGGATGGCGCGCGGATATTATTGTGCTCTGAGATTGGCAGCGAGGGGCGTAATTTCCAGTTTGCGCATCATCTGGTGCTGTTTGATTTGCCGCTCAACCCAGAACTACTGGAGCAGCGCATTGGCCGCCTCGACCGTATCGGTCAGACGGAAACGATTAAGGTGCATTTGCCCTATTTGGAGCATAGTTGCACGGAGCTGTTGATGCGCTGGCACCATGAGGGCATCGATGGGGTGGAGCATTCGCTTAAGGGTGGCTACGCGTATTTAGAAGAGTTCGGTGCAGCGATTCGCACGCTTGGGCCGGTGTATCACGAGGGCGATCCGGCGCGGCTGAAGCAGGCGCAGGAGCTGATCGCGGCGAGTCGCGACTTCCGCAAGGAGCTGGAGGCAAAGTTAGGCCAGGGGCAGGACCGTTTGATTGCGCTGAACTCATTCCGTGAAGAGGTCGCCAGTGAGTTGGTGGATCATATTCGTGTGCAAGATAGCGATCGCACGCTGGATCAATTTATGAACCGCATCTTTGATCACTTCGGCGTGACGGTTGAGGATATCGAAGACCGCAGCTACCATCTGTCGCCGGGGCAAATGTTTGCCGACTCCTTTCCGGGATTACCGGAAGAGGGCATGATGGTGACCTGTGACCGTAAGCGGGCGTTGGGGCGCGAGGACGTCGGCTTTTTAACTTGGGATCACCCGATGGTGCGTGGCTCGATCGATTTGGTGCTGAGCTCAGAAAAGGGCAATAGCTCGATCGTGGTGTGGGTTGGGAACGCGGTGGATGCGCCGCCAATTTTAATTGAGGCCGTGTTTGTTTTAGAGAGCGTGGCGCCGGCGCGGTTGCATGTGGATCGCTTTTTACCGCCGACTCCAGTGCGCGTCGTGGTCGACATGGCTGGGCAGGATTGCTCGCAAGATTACGCTCATGCGTTCGTCAACAAACACGCGCGCGATGAGGAGGCGTTTCGCTTGAAGCAGAATCCTGAATTGCTGCAGGCATTAGTGCCGGAAATGCTGAAAGCCGCCCGCGGCCATGCGCGCGAGCAAAAATCGATTTTGCTGCAGATCGCTATGACAGCGGCACATGCGCGCTTGGATGGTGAGGCCAAGCGCTTAAAAGAGTTGCGTAAGGTGAACCCGAACGTACGTGAGCAGGAGATCAAGATCGCCGAAAATGTAATCACCGACGTGACGCGGCATATTGCCAAGGCGCACTTGCGGCTCGATGGTGTGCGCTTGATTCTACGTGGCAGCGCGTAGTGGCTTCGAGCGGTCGTCGAGGGAAGGGGGCGAGAGCGCGGCGCGTTAGCTCCCGTCGTTCGATTCGGTCATGGTGTAGCGTGACTTAAAATTCATGGTGCGTTTAATCGTGATGATTTTGAGCTGAATACTCTTGGTCTGATTGGAGCCGATTTCGCAAATGATGGTGCTTGGCACTCTTCCTGTTTGGTAACTGTGAGCTTTGCCTCGCAGCACGCCGCCGTGTTCGTGTAGCTGATCGACTGTGAGGTCAATCGGAAGGACGATGAGGCCTTGGTCATTTTCTGACGGTTTCAGCGGCACATTGATTGTATAGGTGGCAACTAGGTTGCCGTCTTGGGGCGTTAACTCGCTCACTGAGAGCTTTACCGAGGCGATGCTGATACGGCACTTAGTGTCTTCGATCTTGAACGAAAAATGATCCCATGAACTAAACGAATGCTGTAAGTTCGTGTCACTCGCATGCACACGTCGTTCGGTGGGCCCACAAATAAGCGCCAACAGGATAACGCTGCTACATATAAGTCGCTTCATTCGTCTGTTAACTCAACTGCAATAGAGGAATTGTCAAAGGGTTCGCATGGTCAAGCCGCTCGCTACGGTGGCTCTTTGCAACGAGCAAGTCCAACAATCAGCGTCCAACGCGGCCCCCGGCTTTAGTCGATCTGACTGAGCAGCTTTAGAATGTTGAGCGAGTGATCGCCGATGCCCTCGATATTGTTGAGAATGTCGATGTAGAGCATCTCGGACTTGATATTGGCTTGGTCGCTCATCCGGCGCACGGCTTCTTTACGTAGTTTCTTACGAGAGGCATCGATGGTGTCTTCGAGTTGCTGGGCGACTTCGATATCGGCCAACGTGACTTTTTTGGTGAGGCTCTGAATATAGAAGCTCATGAATTGGTCCACTGGACCACAGAAGTTGCGGATCGCTTCTTGAGTGCCCTCGGGAAGCACGCGTTGCTTGTTGTATTTTAACTGGGCAAGTCGAACGAGGTTGTAGGCACAGTCGCAAATCTCTTCGAGTTCGGAGATGACGCGAAGCATCACAGTCACTTCATTTAGGCGCTCGCGGCTGAGTTCTGAAGAGGTGCAGTAGATCAAATACTGGGTGATGTCGAAGGCGAGCCGATCGCTGCGCTCTTCCATTGCTTTAAGCTCCTTGACCCGCGTGGAGAGGTCCTTGTCGGGATTTTCGTAAACTTCATTGAAGCCGCGGAACATCTCTTGAGTGAGTTCGGCCATGCCTCTGATCTCACGTTCAGCTTCGGCGAGGTTGATCTCACCCGTTTGCGGCAGATTAGGTGCTTGGTAAGTGATGTGTTC
>Ga0302126_10001459_pt1 | contig 14042 bp, 8 predicted proteins | sample CB4_20m_MG_FD_203108 | JGI IMG/M metagenome (GOLD analysis project Ga0302126, IMG submission 203108) | Marine microbial communities from Western Arctic Ocean, Canada - CB4_20m | ecosystem: Environmental > Aquatic > Marine > Oceanic | place: Canada: Western Arctic Ocean | collected 2017-09-24 | reverse complement strand
AACAACAACTCGATCGAAAGAGCGAGAAACGAGGCGACTAAGAACATTCAGCACTTTGCGAGAGTGAAACAGCTTTCGAAAGCGACGAACGCGTTTAGAGCGTTAGTCGAAAAGCAAAGAGTTAATCCATCGGTTTATACGTATTGTGCTCTATTAAACGCTTACGCGAACGCTGGGAGAACAAAAGATGTTGAAATAATTCTCAAACGCATGGCGAGAGAATCTAAGAAGAGAGAAGAGGAACAAAAAAAAGAATTAATAGTAGATATAACCGTCGTAGTACCAGAATGCAAACCGAACGTAGTCGCTTTTACTATGTTACTTAAATCTTATTTGATCGAATGCGATGTGATCAAGGCGAAAGTGCTCATTAAAAGTATGGTGGCGACGTCGTCAGAATTTTCAAAGAATCTGAAAGAAGAAGAAGAAATTTCTCAAATCTCATCGGGCGTTGGTATCGATTCTAGAGCTTTGAATACGTTTTATAGAGTTTGTTTACGCACAGGAGACGTTTCATCTGCAATTGAAATTTCAAACTCATCTGCCATGAAAGAGTTCGATGTTTCAGACGATACTTCAAAGTTATTATTATCAAAAATGTTCGCGCAATCTTTTAATCGAGAGTTGTTAGCGCAAGAAATCGAATCCATGCAAGCATCGATCGAGGATTGTTTAAACGGAAAAGGCGTTAAAAGTGGGTTACAAAATGGAATTAAAGAGAGACAAGCGCCGACGTGTTTGTTCTGGAAGAACGGAGAGTGCCAACGCGGTAAGATGTGTAAATTTTTTCATGATCGGAACGTGAAGCAAAAGATTCCAGAAAAAACCGAAATGGCTCAAAAATATCTGATTTTAGCTCAAATGAATGGCAGTTTGGCCAAAATGGAAGCAAATCTCGCGAGCACAACGAGTAAGAGTACGACGACGAATTCAGAGAAGAAGAAGAGAGAAAAAGCGAGTTTGAGTGCAATAAAGGCGTGCCAAAAAGCGTGCAAACGAGCTCGCGATTTCTCAAACTCTACTACGGATGACGACGTAGTTGGTGCTAATTCGCTAAATAAGAAAGAGGAAGAAGAAGAAGAAGATGATGATGATCAAGCAGTACTAGAAGAGGAAGGAGATGAAGAAGACCCACACCGCCGAAATCTCTTTCGAAATACGAACCGTTCAGAACTTGAACGTGACATGGCGAGATTGAAAGACGTCATTAGCCGTGATGATGAAAATGAAGTAATGAGCACAATCGATGATTGCTTTTCGAGGTGTCTTTTATTTACATCGAAACTTGGAGGTGATCATAATCACGATAATTTAATTAATGTCGGATCATTATTCGATGAACTGAGGAATTCTCTTGGGTTAGATCAAGTTCTCTTGGAAGAAAAACGAATTGAAAAATTGAAGAAACGTCTGAATAAAACAATCGATTCGAAGAGTGGGTACATAAATTTCAAGAAGTTGTTTAAGAACAGTAGCAGCGAAGGTTCGCCCGAAATATGTCTCGAAGTTGCCGCTGGAAACGGTGAATGGTCCGTTGCACAAGCCACGAAGTCAGCGGCGGCGTCGAAATCAACAAATAATAATAAACTTTGGATTGCGAGCGAATTGAGACGAGATCGCTCGTGCGACATTTTCAACAAAATTTGCGTTTCTAAACTTCAAAACATCGCAGTCATTTCCGGAGATGCTTTTCGTTTACTCGATATGAACATTGAACCGAATTCGCTACATCGCGTTTTTATAAACTTCCCAGAGCCGCCGCATCACTCTGGAGATGAAAAATCACGAAACGATAAAGCGCTTTTGAATAAAGACTTTTTCTTAGCAGTACACAGAGCTTTGAAGATTAAGACTTTGAAAGATGATCCGAGTGCTGATTCTGGTGGATTGACCATTTATTCAGATAACGAAAGATACATGCACACTTTGGCAAAGTTGATTTCTTCGCTCACTGTGAACGAAGATGTAGCGTTCGAGAGTGAAAAATGCTTCGGAGCCGATCAATCGAGCGATATGATCGAAGCAAAATTTACAAACGTCGAAGGTGTTCGCTTATATAACGGATGTGCTCCAGGTAAAGGAAGCGGCTTTGAAACGTACGAGGAGAGTTTCTTTGACAGATTTTGGCAAGCCGGATCTAGGACTGACCGTTTCTTCTTGTCCTTCTCGAAAAAAGGAGGAGGAATTTAGAGATTAGATTTACGTAAATATGATATATGTAGTAGCTATATTTGTAGATTAAAAGATAAAAATAAGAAGAGAGAACTTAAAAAAAAGAGAAATCGTTGACATTTGTGTGTGTGTGTGTGTGCGTGCGTGCGTGTTACATACACCGCTGATGTATTTACATTGGAATGTTCCTTTTGCATCCGCACTGGGAACAGAAATTTGCACTCGTTCGACCAAAAACGGCACCGCACTGCGCGCAATACGAAACTTCTTCTACACCGAGAACGGGCTTTGCCAGAACAGAATCTTCGGCGGCTATTCGTCTTTGCCTCTCCATACTGATGCCACCACCTTGCGTATCCGCCGACATCGCCACAGAAGGCGCGTCTTTCGGATCGATAACTTTAATAGTAAACATTACAATCGTTCGTTCGTCTCCGCTCGCTCCGACCGCTTCGTGCCTGAACTCCGGTGCGCACGAGATATCTACGACACGCCCTAACGCGGTCCCATTCGGTGGATTCTTCTCAGTATCGGCCAAAAACATCCTCGCAAATGTCACCGCGCTCACGGTCCTCGACACGGCCTCGGCGCCGCACGCTCGAATGGACACGGAATACCCTTCCCTAATCTTCCCGGCGATCGCTCCGGCCACTTGCGCGGCTATCGAGTTCGCCCCACACGTCAACGATATATCCGCCTCCACTAGCTCTCGCCCCTCCACGTCCTCTACCGACACAACTTCCTCCTTCCACGTCTGTAACAATATCGCCGAGAACTTCTTCGCGCCGAGCATCCCGTCCTCGTTCTCGCGAAACCTCGGGTATAACCTTAAATCCATTCTTCCTTGACTCTGTTCTTTCAACTTCCTCCTGGCAATCGCGATCGCTTTCACTGCCGTGTTCACGTTCGATGGACCTAAGGCTAAGATCATCGGCGCCTCGCCGTGTTCGCAGACGAACGCAATCGATGTCGCTAACTTATTTGTTCAATCATTTTTGTAAACATATAATAACTCGTTGTCAGAACTTTAGATATCACAAATTGAACAGATCATAATGCCGAGCGGATATAAATCCAATCCAAAATCATTATATGATGTTTACGAAAACGTACCTTATTCGTCTGCGTGTTCTGCGAGACCTTCAGGACTCGTTCGCCCTGAGGCGCGTTCGCGATGTCCTCCACGGTTTGACCTTCGCGGTGGTACATGCCTTGAGGCGTCGGCGTGTTCTTTTGCATGATTAATTAGTTAATTAATGTAGGGTATTTATGAGGTCAGGGAAACACAGTAGGAGGAAACGAGAACTTTTTTTAAAGGCGTAGGAATGAACGTGAACGACGGTCAATGCGCTTCAGATATCGTTAGTACAACCAAGGATTGCTATTGATGATGACGATGAGAATGGGATCTCTGTCTTCTCTGTTCTCTGCTCTTTCGCGGTGCTTGGAACCACGTCGGTCTTCGTTGAACGACTTCGAGACCGCGGTAAACGACGTAACGCGCGTATGAAGGAACAAGCTTCAGATATTGTTAGTACGCGATAGAACGATGATGATGTTGATTCAATGCGGCGAGCTCGCGTTCGTTGTCGTCATCTTTTTCTTCTTCAGCTGCTGCTCTTTCTTGTCCTTTTTGAGGGCGATATCGAGCTCGCGCTTTTGGGCAATTTTTTGTTCGAACGAGCGAATATCCGTAGCGGAAGGTTCGATGGCCGTTTTGTTCTTAGAAGCGCGAACGTGTCGCATTAACCAGCTTTCGGTGACCGTAATAGCTTCTGATGCGCAGTCGTCGTCGTCGTCGTTTTTACATTCTTCTTCTTTTGTCGTCGTCATCATTTTGTCTAATCTTTTCAGTTCAGTCGCTTGCATCGATCCGTTTGCGCATAGAATATGAGTGACTTTTGCCGATTTTCTAGTAACAACTTCGGCGCCAAGTTCACGGAGACGTTGTTCGCAATGGCTTCTGTTTCGAAACTGTTTGAATTCACCGTTTCTTACGACGCAAACACACCCGAGCGGGAATTGTAAAAAATCGTCGTTTTTATCGTCCTCTTCTTCGTCGTTCTTCTCGTTTGATAAATCGATCACGATTGTAGTAGGATTACTTTTCTCTTTCTCGTCTTCTCTTTTCTTTTCCTTCTTTGTTTCTTCAACTTCTATTTCTTCTATTTCTTCTATTTCATCGTCGTCGTCAGAACTTAAGCAAATTACTGTACCATGACTAGTAGCGTTGTTTTTATCGTCGTTTTCCTTATTATTTATACTATCGCTCTTCTGCTTCTTTGAAAAGTAATGCTCTAATTTTCCTTTATTCGCGGATAAATCTATGCAATGTTCGAAATTCTTCAATAACTTCTCTCGATCTTTAGCCGTATCCGCGTTCACGGTTGGTGTGATTTGGCGCGGTTTAATTTTTTCGACGAAGCCTACGAGTTCACCATAAGAGGAATGTTCAGAATATGGAACGTGATAAACTTTCGTTTTCCCGTTATTGCCGACCCACGGTTCGCATACTAAACATTTCGTTTGCTCGTACGTTTTCCTCATTTGTGACTTCCACGACCACCCTGAAGGGGAAAACGCGACGACTCTCTTAAATCGATCTTTCTCAGATAATAAAATCGCGTTCATCGCCGAATGAGCGTCTTTGCCCCCGTGCGAGACCACTCTGACGTGACATTGCATGGCTTTTATACCGGTCGGATCATCAGGTTCATCTTGAAAACACGTGAATACGTTCTTGTCGTACATTCCAATCAACTCTAACATTTGCTTCTTCTTCAACGTCACCGCTATTTTGTTCTCTTCCTTTTTGAAAAACGCTTTCACAGCCTCACCGATAGCCTTAAACGCTCGCTCTTTCCCGATACTATACGACCCGCAAGTGAACAAAGTCTTCGGTTCCTCTCTCAAATGTTCAAAGACGACTCTCTTCATATAATTCAACGCGACGCGTTGCTCCGGGAAATCATAGTTCTTATCGCAATACGTCGTATCTAAATATAACTCATCCACGCGACCCCTTCGTTCAATAGCCGATATCAAAAACTGATCGTTCTGAACTCTTTCCTTATCCGCCCTGAAATCGCCAGTATGCAAAACGGTCTTCTTCGTGCTCTTGCAATAAAAATACGCCATCACGGCCCCGGGGCAATGATTCGCGCAGAAAAACGTCACCGTAAAATCCGTCCCAACTATCTCGATCTCTTCACGTAACCGGCAGCTGACGATAAATTCCTCTCGCACTTTCAAGAGTTCTGCGCATAACTTACCAGTGATTTCGCTGCAATATATCTTCTGCGGACCTTTAAACGCGGACGATAATCCGATCGTATGATCCGAATGGAAATGCGTTAAAACGTACGCCTTTATATCTTTCGTTTGGAACCGAAATCCATCCACGTTTATTGTCTTGAAGTTATTTATTCTCTTAATTGCGCCCAATTGCGTGGCCATTTCCTTTATCACGACTACCTGATATATCACTACTATTCCTACGAGAGAGATAGAGAGCGAGGGCGTTTTATGGGCGGATACTAATCATGAAATTATTTAAGTGCCGCGCCATGTGAAGTCGTTGAACAACATGTTAAACTACCTTTTTAGATATATTTAAGACGCCTAGTACTAAAAAAGCGCGAGCACATTGACCGCATGAACAGAACTCTCGAAGAACCTGCTCGTGCGTGCGTACTGCTCTGAGCTATTCAGAGAACGCTGCGTAAGCGTTGCGTTGGATCTTTGCCTGTATAGCACGCGTTTTGATCGGATTCGAAACCGGCTTAAGCTCAAACATCAGAACAGGCTTTGGATTGATTTTAATGTAAATAACAAACACGTACTGTTTGTTCTTGGACCGCTGTTTTTTCGCGCGAGAGAATGCAAAGATCGGTTTATGAGTCCAACGAGGCTTCTTCGCGTTCGTTTCTTCGTGGTCAGAATCTGCGTCTTGGTCTTTTGCAGCCGCGCCTGCGTCGGTGGAAGAAGAAAGAAGCGACTGATGTTGTTAAAGTATGGGCAAATCGTGAACGCGATGAAGTTCTGGAAAAAGAAGAAGAAGAAGAAGAAGAAATGAACGCGAAGAATAATGATGATAAGAATAGTAGTGGTAGTGAAATAATGAAACCGATGGTATTATATGAAGACGATGACGTACTAGCCGTGTATAAGCCGGCAAAGATTTCTTTCCATTCAGAGTTTGAGGATGGTTTAGTGAAAATATTGAGGAAAATGAAAGAAGAAGATGATTCGTTTTATTGCGCTTCAAAGATTTATACAGTTCACAGGATAGATAAACCTACGAGTGGGATAGTGTTATTCGCGAAGAGTAAGGCGGTCGCGAAAGCGTTATCTCTTGCGTTTGAGAAGAGAGAGATTGTAAAATATTACGTCGGCGTGAGCGAGAGGAAGCCAAGGAAGAAGATGGGTAAGGTTTCGGGGGCGATGAAACGAGCGAGGAGGGGAATGTGGATGTTAACGAGAGAGCAATCATTGAATCAATCGATGACTTCTTTTGTTTCGTTTGGGTTTTCGTCGCATGAGAACGTCTCGTTGAGATATTTTGTCTTCAAACCCGAAACAGGTAAGACTCACCAACTTCGAGTGCACGCAAAGTCGTTAGGATCTGCCTTGCTAGGTGATAAAATGTATGGAGGATCCGGAAAGAATGATAATGATAATGATAATAATGATAGTAGTAAAGTAGCTATTAGCGATAGGATGTATTTACACGCGGCGGTTATTAGAGTGCCTAAATTGAGAATTTTTGAAGAAGATGACAATGGCGAAACTTCTTCTTCGTCGACGTACGAGACGAAAGCTTTCCAAGTGATTAGCGAACCGATCGAAGGGAAATATTGGGATAACTTTGTTTTTCGTAAATTTTTCTCTCAGGAAAAGGAAGGAAATTTTGGAGAGTGGACTTTCGAAGAGCAAAATACGAGCGGTCTCCTGAATTCTCGATTATAGTCGATTTATAGAGATAGCTCATTTTAATTACATTTTGTACCAATTCAACGTTCCATTCATGACTTTTTCTATATCTTCCGTCTCTCGCGGGACGTTCGTCCAACTAATACAGCCGTTCGATGTAACGACGACGTTGTCCTCGATTCTCACTCCGCCAAACCCGCGAAACTTCTGATTGATTGTTTCAAAATTGATGCACTTTTTTACTTTTTCGTCCATATTAACATCATCAATTAATGCGTCGACGAAGTAACAGCCGGGTTCGACAGTCATGACGTTGTTTTCTTCTAACATTTTCGCAGTGCGACAAGATTTTAATCCAGGCTTTAATATCCTCTCTCTATAATTTGAATTTTTCAAGCCATATCCGCCTACGTCGTGCGTATCTATTCCTAAGAGATGTCCTAATCCGTGCGGCATGAAAACGGCGCAGACGCGATATTCGAGCATTTCCTCGATCGTAGAATTATCGTTTATGATTTTTAATGATTTCAACATTTCTAATATTCGCCGTTCGGCTAATAAATGCAAATCGGTCCAAATCACGCCAGGCTTAATTGCTTTTATGACGTCTTTATGAGCTCGTAAAACGCCGTTATAGAGAATTTTCTGATCAGTAGTAAATTTCCCATTAACTGGAACTGTTTGTGTGATATCGGCGCAATAACAATGAAATTCACCGCCCATGTCCAATAGAATTAACTCTCCAGCCTTGCATTCTTTATCGTTAGGCGCTCCGGAATGCCCGTAATGCAAAACCGCAGCATTTTTCCCAGAAGCACAAATCGAGGGATAGCTCGCAAATCTCAACCCACCTCGTTTGTAAATTTGATACAAAAACTCCGCCTCCAGTTGATATTCCATAGTCCCAGGCTTCACCGATTTGATTGCCTCTACGTGTGCCTCGGAGGAAATTCTCGAAGCAAACGCTAAAACTTCTTGTTCCCTCTTCGTCTTTATCGTCCTCAAATACGTAATCTCTTCGAACAAAGCGTCAGTTCGTATCTCGACGTCGTTCATACCGAGAACCGATTCGGGAACTTCCGCTTTCGATATCTCCGACCCGGAATCGGTATTCCTCCCGCTCATTAAATGCAAGACTATCCCGCCCTCCTTCGCTTCGTTCAGTAAATAGAGCTCTAACTCATCAACAAACTTACATTCATCGACTAAATACTTCTTCGCTATTTCGCTATTACTCATCGGTTCGCCCATCCAAACAACGAACTCTTTCGGTATCCTCGGAACGAACAGAACTGTCTTCTTCGTGCCATTTGCACCGATATCGATCGAGCCGAAACAATCCGATTCTTTGCATCCGAACAACCAGTGGAAATAGCTCTCCTGCCTGAACAAAGGCTCGTTATCGCTCGAATATCTCTGCGTCTGTTTCCCTGCCTGTAAGAGCACTATTTCCTTCCTATTATTCGTTTTCTTAATGGATTTCAGAAAAAGCGCTTCGTTGAGTCTTTCCCTGTTTTCTTTATGGAGCTCGTAATCGATCTCGAACGAAGAAGAAGAAGAAGAAGAAGAAGAAGAAGTCATCAGCGTTGTGATGTTTTTGTTCTCAGCGCGTTTATTGTACCGCGCAGAAGTCCTCTTCTTCAGTTCAATCGAGCGGAACGAAGCGCGAATTTGTGCACAGGTGCCCAGCATCATATGTTGTGAAGTATTTCGAGGAAAACGCGCCGCTATAGTTGGAATCGAGTGAATTTCGTTATAGATAGGTATAGGCTCGCGGTATGTGATAAGAGCGCTCGTACGATGTCGATGTCGATGTACATTGTGTTCATGTATCTACTCTGGCTACTAGAATTACAAAAGCCGCGCGCGCTTTGCTTCGATGTCTGTCTGCGTATCTATCTATTTATCTATGCGTCGATTCTTTCTCTCTCTCTCTCTCTCCGTGTATCCGCGTCTCTCTGTTCCCTTCAAACGTCTTTCTTGTTATTCTGTATCTCTTTAACTCACTCACTCACTCGAACTTCCGCGCTCTCGATATCGCTTTTCCCGTGATGGCATCTTTTCCATCGGGGTTGCACGCGAGCGCGTTGAAAGAAACTACTACGCATTCGTCGCCTGCGTCGTCGTCGTCGTCGTCGTCGAAGTAGTATTCGTCCTATTTTCGTCTCCGCCATCTCCATCAGTCGCAGCAGTCTCCGTCTCCGTCTCCGTCTCCGTCGTCGTCGTCGTCGTCTTTTTCTTCGTCGTCGTGCTCAAAACTCGATCGTTCAAGAAATTCGGCGCCGGCGTATTCCTCGGTAAGTGACTGAAATCGTACAACAACGAATCGCACACGTGTTCCTCGTCCTCTGCGTTCTTCCTCTGCGCATACTCGGCCCACCACGCGCGTAAATTATCATCGTACTCCTTCAATTTTCGTTCGCGCTCGAGTTCATCTATTCTTAACTTTCGTTCTTCGCTTTCTTCGTCCGATTCCGAGTTTACGATATGTTTTTCGGAATATATCGCGCGTAAAACGTGCTCTGGGCATTTCACACCGAAGCACTGTTGATGTTCCTTGGACATCGGAATCGTTTATTGAACCCGGATCTGATCGAGAGTACCTTATTTACTTTTGCTCTCTCTCTCTCTCTCTCTCTCTCTCTCTCTCTCTCTCTCTCTGATGCGTGTGTTTCGCTTTAATCGTTCGCGAACGAAACGAAACACGAACGTAGAAATGAAGATCACGATCAAAGTCAAACTTCCAAAAGGTTTTCGATTTTCGATTTTCGCGTTCTTGTCTCGCACGCGGCGGCTATGAATGTAAAACAGATCACTGTTTTGAAGAGCAAAGCCTAAAGAAGATCGCGTTCGATCTGAAATCGTTGTGCGTTTTCAGTTCGTTCGATTCGATCGTTTAGTGTTCCTCTGATCAGCTCGAGTCGAGGTCCCAAAACATTCTGTGTAACCGTTTTTGTTAAATGCACCATCAGAGAGAAAAGGGAGTTCTTTGGTGATAAACATTTTCGCGTCGGTATCGTATCGGATTTCAATCGAAAATCGCCACAGAGGATCGAACAAACCAGTGCTAGAGCGTGCCGTTGGCCTTCAAAAGTAAAAGTATGCATGAAAGTTCCATGAAATGACTGCGTATGGTAAAAATTAAATAGCCAATTCGAACTCGAATTAAATCCCTAAATAAATACTCGTGATCAAAGAAGCAGGATGATGAGCACGAAACGAAGTATATCCGCTCGCGATCAGAAGACGACTCTCTCAATAAAACAATCTCTCTCTCTCTCTCTCTCTCGTCGCACGGTCTCGTTTTACGCGCGTGAACGGTTCGTAGATTTATAGCACGCGCGGTCAAAGATGAAAGTTAGTTTATTAAAACTGCTCATGCTGCCCCGTTTTTGGATCTTTACTTTCTTTCCATTCGAGTCTTCATTTTTACTAATACGAAACTATAATCTGAAACCTTTTATTTGTTTATGGAAGAAGACAGAGATAAGATTTGAGAGGATGTTTGAGTAACGAGGAGAGTATCTTCTTCTTCTTCTTCTTCTGTTTATGTAATTCGAACTTTACATATAATTCATTTTTAATACGAAACCTATAATAAACTGATGATGAAACCTTTTACTGTTTATGGAAGAAGACAGAGATAAGATTTGAGAGGATGTTTGAGTAACGAGGAGGGTATCATCATCATCTTGTTGTTGTTCTTGTTCTTTAGCGCCAACGCTCTGGATGGTTACTATTTCCTCGATCTTCTTCCTCTTCTTCTTTTCTTTGCATTCGTTCGTTTCAGTCGAAGCGAATGCGAAGGAAAAAGGTCGAGGGAATACTTTAACGCCAAAGAGGAGACATTTGATGAACGAGTTCGTGGCGTACGATTCAGAAGAAGGTAACGTGTATGAAATCGATGAGCTCGAGTTCATGCGAGCGTACGAGTTAAGGGCGAGTTATTCGGCTACGAGAGCTGGGAGAGTACGAATCGAGTTAGCGAGCGCGTTCGACGCGGACGCTGAGGATGGAGCGGCGGATGGAGTGAAATTGTCGATTGCGAGAGGGACGTCGAAATCATCGACGAGGAAACTGCTCGATGTAGAGAAAATAGCGTTTAAGGTAGTAGCAGTAGCGGGGGAAGATAAACTCTTTATTAATAGTACGCGGCCGTTTCCTCGAGATTCGGAGAATAGGAAGGCGTTTAAAAAGGTTTACGCCAGAGTGACGGTAGATTCATCGAACGTCATTCCATCGAATGGATATAAAAAATTCCCTCATAAAGGCGTTACGTTCAATTTAACTCTAGAGGAGTGCTTTTTTTTCGGATTAGTGCCAATACATTCGATTCCTGTGATTTTGTTATGTCTCGCGTTGGTCGTTTTAGGATTCGCGATTAGAAAACCTTTCGGGGCGTTCTTATGGAAAGAGGACTTTACTGTTTCGAACGCGTGTTTAAAAGAATTTAAATCAATCTAGTGTGTGTGTGTGTGTGCTATTTTTAGAGTATATTTTATTTTTATTATAATTAGTAGGCTATTATTATAGGGCTATTATTACTATTATTAGTTTTATTTTTTTGGTCTCATCTCTTCAAACATCTCGCGCATGCGTTCGGTGTCCATCGGATTCCGTTCATTTACACCAACCACTGGAGGTCCAAACTTCTCTACATCAATCGTTGGCTCTCCTTTCGTTACATAACTCCAGTGCTTATTCGCCAACGTCTTCTTCTTTTTCAATAACGTAATCTCTAGAAACTTCTTTATTTTCTTCGCCGCTCGTTCGTCGTCGTCGTCTTCTTCCTCGATAATCTCCCAAGTCGAATCGTCCACTATAACATCCGCGAATAACTCAGTATTCCCCATTTCTTCGCTAAATATCCTCAAATCTCTCACTCGACACTCGATCTTATTCCTCCTGATCAAAACCTTACACTCTCGTCCTTTACAATCACTCGCGATTTCAATCTTTATCGTAATCTCGCCCTCATCTTGCTCCCAACGATATCTCTCGCATACTCCCCCACACTCCTGTCTCGATAAAGATTCCATTTTATTCGTTCCCTGACGCAGACCGACGTTTCCTTGCGCGGCCAGTTTAGCCATCTGTATTCGGAAATTCTTCGAATTCTCTCGTTCCTCGTCGGTCTCAGTGATCGAAACATTCGTTTGCGTTTTCAGTAAATTCTCTGAATATTCATCCAAAGCGGTCTTAAACAGAAGCTTTTGTTCATAAGCTTTTTGTTCGTATTCGTTCGCGGTCGAGTTCTCTATCAAATCGTTTTCGTCGTCGTAGTTCTCTTCGTTTGTCAGCGCAGTCATTTCTTGTTCATTCGTTTGTTACTGTTTTGTGAGGTCTGGTTGGCCTACGAGTCGAAAAAAAACGATTTGTTTACGAGCGCGTATAGTGAAAACGACGACGACGACGCTCAATCGCTCGAACATTTCTTTCGATCTTTATTTATTAATTAGTATTAAAATAAAAAGCTAAAATGAGAAAACACATTTCGTACCACTTAGTGTATGTAATACGTATTATCACTAGGACGATACAATTATTCGTCGGCCGGATTCCACCACGGGTTTTGTCTCGCGTAAAGCGCGTTCGCGGCATCGTATAAAGCCTTCGTCTTCGGGCCAAGCAAAGCCAAGAACCAGGTTTTATCCGTATGCGCGTCTTCCATTTGAATCAATTGAGCGACGATGTGCAATTGCCCAATCGTTGCACCGTCCGCGCCGTCCGGCAATAACTTCTCGACGACTTCGAGCTTCGACGGACAAACTTCGTAGAACGTTTTGTAATTCGCCGCGCGATTCTTCGCATCCGTATAATGCGCCTTGATCAACGCGAGATTAATCTCCGTTCCCATCTCAAAAATCATATCGTCTTTCGCCTTTTCCACCGAACCGGTAGGTTCCAAATTCCATTCTCTGGCCAAGAAGTACGCGATCGCTTGCGACTGCGCTAAAAACGTGCCGTCCGCTAACTCTAACACTGGCAACTGTCCACACGGCGTCGAAGGTTTCATTACTGCCCAGTCCTCAGGGGTCACGAATTCGAGCTCTTTTTTTGCCTTCGCGGCCATTAACCCAGGTAAAACATTACGCGCTATAGTACATATTTGTTTCATATTTTAAGCAGAGAATAATTTTGTGCAGGACAGAAAACTTTTCATCAGTACCAAAAACCATCAAACACAAAAACGTAAAAAGAGAGACACACACACGCACACACACAACGGAACGAAAGAAAGAAAGAAAGAAAGAAACAGAGAGAGATGTACAAAACTGACCGTTAATTGGGAAGTAGTAATATTTCATGTTTACTTAGTTAGTGCGTTCTATTTATGACGGGAAATTGTTTCTAAAAACGTTATTTGTTTTCGATTTTATATTCCTTCCAAAACGTTCTTTTGTGGACTTTTGTGTACTCTCTTTTTTCTCCACACCCTAAATATTAGAAAGCGGTCTATTTATCCTCTTCACACGTTTACGTTTAGAACACAAACTGCATTAGTCGGTACAGTAACGACAGTAATTCGTTAAATTCAACTTCTTCTTACCACCGAAGTATCCCGCGACGATCATAGTTCGAGATTGAATAACAACTGATTCGAACGAATGAGTATGAAATCTACAACGTGCGTTCAATTCAAAAAGTCCAGATTTTGATCAAAAGTTCTAGCGATGCGATATGTTTCTTTGTTCGTTTGAAACTTCGCGCGTAAGAGAGACAGACGTCGATTTTGCGCATAAGAAGAACGCCGTTCTTTATTTCGTCAGTCGAACGTTTTACTTCCCCTAAACTTCGAAACGAACGAATCAAATCTCGCCCTGATTCGTTTCAAGTCTTTGGTCAACGAAGTATTAAAATCTAAAACTTATTTGACACCTCCTACGAGTGAGTAGTACATGTTTCGGTAGTGCGGATAGACAAAAAAGACCACGCGC
>Ga0302126_10001456_pt1 | contig 14055 bp, 12 predicted proteins | sample CB4_20m_MG_FD_203108 | JGI IMG/M metagenome (GOLD analysis project Ga0302126, IMG submission 203108) | Marine microbial communities from Western Arctic Ocean, Canada - CB4_20m | ecosystem: Environmental > Aquatic > Marine > Oceanic | place: Canada: Western Arctic Ocean | collected 2017-09-24 | reverse complement strand
CGCTCATTTGATGATTTTTTTTACACTAACAAATGTAACAATATTGTGTAGTTGCAAGCTATTAAAAATTTATTTCTAGGGCTGTTAAATAGTATATTTCACTAGATTTGTGAGGATAAGATTTCAAAATATGCATGGTATTTCTATTTCACAAGCAGTAACTATAGCCAAAACCCACTTCTTAATTACGGGTGATGTCAGTGTGCTTGATGGAGATGAAGATTTTAATTTTAAAATCACAACGGCAAATACCTGTTATGTGTTAAAAATATCGGCAGCAAACCTCCAAAGACTCGAGACCCAAAATAAAGTACTTCATTTTTTATCTCAAAAAAAACTACCCCTTGCCTTGCCACAGATACTTCCAAATAAAAAAGGAGATCTATGCACAACAATAACACTGCACGGCGCCCAATATCACATTCGTTTGATTACCTATGTGCAAGGAAGACTTTGGGCGACCATAAACCCTAAAACCAGCGTGTTAAGGCATGATTTAGGACACAAAGCAGGAGCCCTCACAAAAGCCTTGTTAGACTTTGCGCCAAATCCAAGGCAAAGTGATTCGCATTGGGATCTAGCAAATGCATCCTGGAGCTGTAAGCACACCATGCTTTTTAAGGGAGAAAAACGTGCCCTTATAAAAAGATTTCAATCGCTATTTAAGACTATAGAATCCTGTCACAAAACACTTCCAAAAAGCACTATCCACGCAGATGTGAATGATTATAATATTATAATATCAAACAATCTTAAGAATCTTGAGGTTGCAGGCATTATAGATTTTGGAGACACCACCTACTCCCAAACCATTAACGATGTTGCCATTACAATAGCCTATGGCGCAATGAAGGTGCCAGATCCACTAGAAGCTGCACTAGAGATATTACAGGGCTATGGGGCGCAATATCGTTTTACAGAAAATGAGCTACACTGCTTGTATGCCCTGGTAGCCATGCGTCTTGTTACAACAGTAACAAAAGCAGCCCTAAGAAAACAACAAGACGCTACCAACACCTATCATGGCATTAGTGAGCAACCCGCTTGGCAATTGCTTGAAAAATGGCAGGACATTAATCCAGAATTTGCAAGCTATAGCTTTAGAAGTGTTTGTGGTTTTAAGGCGCACCCAGATGAAATTACTTTTAAAACATGGGCTAAAAACAATAGCTTTATCCTAACAGATATTTTCCCATCACAGGTTTTAAAAACAGACTTACATCTGCTAGATTTAAAAATATCTAGCCCATGGATTGCCTCTAAAGAGTCGTTTAATGATTTGGATTTGTTTGCATTTAAAATAAATCAAATTCAAAAAAAGCATCCTACCAAACTCATTGCTGGAGGCTATCTAGAACCGCGGCCGATATACACCTCAAAAAGCTATGAAAAACAAGCAAATCAAGCCGCTCAAAACAGGACACTACACCTAGGGATAGATTTTTGGTTGCCATCGCAAACCCCAGTGCATACTCCCCTTAAGGCAGAAGTTGTTGTGGCCTCTTATAACCCACAGAGCAATCAGTACGGCGGGCTTGTGATTTTAAAACACAATGAGGATGGCCTGGTTTTTTACACCCTTTATGGACACCTTTGTAAGGCAAGTGTAGCAGCTCAGAGGGTTGGTGATCTGCTAAAAAAAGGAGACAGAATTGGGGCATTAGGTAACCCTCTACAAAATGGCCAATGGGCTCCCCATTTACATTTTCAAATCATGCTCTCTATGCTTGACAATACCCAAGATTTTCCTGGGGTAGCCTTTCCAAAACAAATGCAGGTTTGGAAAAGTATTTGCCCAGACCCTAACCTATTGTTTAAAAACCCAAAACTTGCTACGCAGTATGATGCTCCGAGTTCAGAAATCTTAGATTTCAGAAAAAAACATCTAGGAAAAAGCTTAAGTATATCCTATCAAGAACCTCTAAATATAGTGCGTGGAGATGGCGCTTATTTAATAGACACCTGGGGAGAGAAATACCTTGATACCGTAAATAATGTAGCGCATGTTGGACATGAACATCCTGGGGTAGTTAAAGCTGCACAAGAGCAAATAGCACTTCTTAACACAAACACGCGTTACCTCAACCAGAACATCATTGCATATACCAAGGCACTGCTTGAAAAACTACCTCCAGAGCTGTCAGTGCTGCATTTTGTAAACTCTGGAAGCGAAGCTACAGAACTTGCACTGCGTATGGCCAAAACCGTAACTGGGCAAAAAGACATGCTTGCCATCGAGGTGGGATACCACGGAAATACAACTGCTGCTATGCAGGTAAGCTCTTATAAGTTTGATAGCAAAGGTGGCAGCGGAAAGCCAGAACATACCCATATTTTACCGCTACCAGACCCCTATAGAGGACTCCATACTAAGGAAAATAACTTGGGAAGTATCTACGGCAATTACGCGCAACAACATATAGACCGTCTTGCCCTTGTTGATAGAGGTATTGCTGGTTTTATGGGAGAATCTATTATAAGTTGCGGTGGGCAAATAGTGCCGCCCAAAGGGTACTTTAAAGCAATATATAAAACAGTACGCGCAGCAGGCGGCTTGTGTATTGCAGACGAAGTACAAACGGGTTTTGGACGCATGGGTGATCATTTTTGGGGCTTTGAGATGCATGGTGTTACTCCAGATATTGTAACGATGGGAAAACCAGCCGGTAATGGGCACCCACTGGCAATTGTAGCCTGTACTCAAGAGGTAGCTAACGGCTTTGCAAATGGGCTAGAATTTTTTAACACCTTTGGTGGAAACCCAGTGAGCTGCAGTATAGGCAAAGCAGTTCTTGATGTAATGGAAGAAGAGCAATTACAAAAAAACGCAAAACTAGTGGGCAAGTTTCTTAAAAATGAACTCCACAAACTACAAGAAAAATTTACCATCATTGGTGATGTGAGAGGCGCCGGTTTATTTCTTGGTATAGAATTAAATGATGCAGAAAAAAAACCATTGCCAGAACAGGCAAGCTATTTGGCAAATAGAATGAAAGATTTTAAAATCTTAATGAGTACAGATGGGCCAAATCATAATGTGCTTAAAATAAAACCTCCAATGGTCTTTAGTATAGACAACGCAAAAGAGCTTATCTTTAGACTCCATGGAGTCTTCCAAGAAGATTTTATGACTCATTATTAAAAATCCTTACCGATGAAAATAGTATATTCCCTTATCGTTATTTTTAGCCTTTGGAGCTGCACTGACAAAAGCAACCAGACAAACCTGGCTCCACAAAGCAAAGTGCAGTCCCAAATTACGGTAGCTCAAGACAAAGAAGCTATTTTAAAAGTAATGAAAAATCAAGAAATTGCTTGGAGCAAAAATGATCTGGAGGGCTTTATGAAGGGCTACATTAAAAGTGATTCTTTAAAATTTTATGGCAAAAGCGGTCTCACCAAAGGGTGGCAACAAACCCTAGAGAATTATAAAAAAGGATATCCCACCAAACAGCACAGTGGTACCCTAACATTTACCATAAATGATATCTCAAAAATTGAAAATGATAGTTATTGGGTAATGGGCGAATACTTTCTATCTAGAGAGGTAGGAGATGCTAATGGTGTGTTTATGATTATTTTCAAGAACATAGACGGCAGCTGGAAAATTGTAGCAGACATGAGTTGTGGGTAGTCTTTAAGGCCTTTAGCTAACGAAACATTGCACAAGAAGTAGGTTATTCTACTATTATTTTCTTATACACAATTTCACCTTGGTTATTTTTTAGCTGTAAGTAATATAAACCAGATGCTAGATTTTGTGTAGAAATTTGATTTAAGTTATTTGTACTAAGGTTTCTAACCTCTCTCCCTTTTAGGTCTATTAATTTAAGTGTACTGAGTGTGAAAAAAGAATCTATTTGTAGTGATACTATATCTTTTACTGGATTGGGCACTACCACTACCTTATCTGCAGTGAACTCTTCTGCATTTAATTGTCTAGGAAAATCTTCATACCGTACATAATCTCCATTGGGAGCAAAAATCATTAATTCCCATCTTTCGGGGGGTGACGGTGGTGGCAGACCAAAGAGATGTATCTGCCATAATGTGAAATCTTCCTCTATATGTTCTGTGAAGAATGAAAAATAAACGCTTTCTATAGAATCATTAGGCATCTCACTACAGGGGTCACCAGAGATTATAAAATCTTGATTTACAAAACGCATCCCTTCAAAAAAGTGTTCAATCACACCAACACCTGTTTTACAGAATGTTGTGATAAAATCTCCTGTAGCGTTTTCAGTACATTGTAAGGTTACATTGACCACCTCATCGTTGGGTGTAAGATTCGTAATTTGATCATTGACATTGATCTCTCTTAAATACCATTCTGGTATAAAATAACCACATTCCTGTCCATAAGAATATAAGCTAATCAGTGTTAAAAATAGTATACATGGTTTTTTCATGGCAACAACAATTAAAGCATATACAAAATACTAAAAAAAACCTAATTTCCCTTTATGCGTAGCCATAAATTGCCCAATAATGCGGCCGCATCCTCAGGGCGTTTTTTATTTTCTGTAATAACAAGTTCTTCTCCTGTTTGGTCAAGCAAGAAACTAAACACATAGGCCTGTTTTGTAATGTCTGTGCTCAATAACCCAAAGCGCAAGTCATTTAGGTACGTTTTCCCATCTTTTTGGCTTACTGTATACCAGCCATTGGTAAGTTTAATGAGCCGTTTTACTTTATCATCATTGGCTAAATCTCCCAACAAATGATGGTTTTTAAGATGTTTCCCAAAGCCTATAGGTTGTGTGTCAAATAAAGAGTAGTCTCCTATCAAAAAGGCGTCTTTGGTCTCTACATTGGCAAACCATAAAACGGCATTTAATGGGGCTGGTTTCGTTTGAAGTTCTATATATGGTATTTGTTGGTTTTCTAGCGCGTCTTGAAATGTTACAAATGTGATTCCTTTTATGATAAGAGTCAAAACCAAATAACTGCTACTTAGCCACAAACCAAGATTATTAAGCCTTCGCCGAGCTGGAGTATTCCGTTTTTTAAATAAAACTAAAATACAACACAGTAAAAAAGGCAGTGTATATAATGGATCTACTACAAAAATATTTTTGAATGCTAGCCGTAAATCAAAGGGCCAAAATAATTGTGTCCCCCAGGTAGTGTGTGCATCTAGCATTGGATGAGTTAAAAAACCAAAGAAAAATAACCAGGACCATTGTCTCCAAGAAGCAGTTTTTTCTCTCTTTGAAACTAGCCAACCAAAAAGGGGTGCAAAGAGTACCGAGAACAAAATGGAGTGTGTAAACCCTCTGTGGAATTCTAGGGCAGTAACTGTATCTACAAAAAACCTAGAAACAACATCTAAATCTGGAATGGTACCTGCAATAGCTCCATAGAGCAAAGCTTTATTCCCTACTTTGCTTCCCAACACTGCCTGGCCAACAGCGGCTCCTAATACAATTTGTGTTACAGAATCCATACTAGTTTACAATTCCCATTTTTTTTAATAAAAAAGAAGCGTTCCTATTTTGACATATTCCTTTTTTAAAGGTGTAATCAAAATACAGCTCGTCATTCTCTATGCTTGCATCAAAGTAATAATTTTCTACTTGTGTAAGAATGTTGGCAGTTTCACATAAGCTCAAGTCATGAGTTGCAATAATACCTGTTGCCTTACTTTGTACAAGTTTTTCAATAAACTTCTTGGATCCACTGGCTTTATCTTGGCTGTTGGTACCTTTTAAAATTTCATCTAGGATAATAAAATAGGTGTCTTTTTCTATTGCCTGTACTATATACTTTAGGCGTTGTAGCTCGCTAAAAAAATAAGACGCCTCTTGGGTCAAGTTATCGGTGGTACGCATGCTTGTAATGAGCTTGATGGGCGAATATTGAGATTGTGCTGCTGGAGTTGGCAGGCCCATATTGGCCATTACAATTTGCAAGGCCACTGTCCTTAAAAAAGTGCTTTTTCCAGCCATATTGGCTCCTGTTATAATAAAAAATTGCCCTGTATCTATTTGCATGCTATTTGAAACAGCGCGCTGAGGATCCAGTAATGGATGTGCTGCCCCTTGCATATTTAAAACAGATGCCCCATCTGTGATGCTTGGATATGTTTGCGATGGATGATTGAAAGCATAGGCGCCCAAGGTAGTATACCCGTCAAAAAAATGAAGTACTTCAAACCAAGTTGACACCTCTTTTTTATGGGCCATGATCCACTTTTCTATATGATGGCTTACACGTATATCTCGTAGCATAAACCCATTGGTTAACACGCCAATTAAAATATTGTTACGCTGGTCTAAACTACTAAGATACCTTGAGAATTTTTGCAATACCGCAGATGCTTTTTGACCTGATACCTCTATTTTTTTCTTTTGATCTTGAAGTAAGGCGGCTTTAAAATCTTGTGTTTCTATTTGAATGATTAACTTATAATACTGCTGAAATGTGCTGTGTATTTGAGTAGTATGTGTGGCGAGTTTATTGACTTTTTTTATGAAAACTCCTGAAATAATAAGCCCTATTAAAAACCATCCAAAGAGCATGTAGCCACTTATTAATCCAAAAAAATAGGACACAACACACACACCAGAGATAACAGAAAAAAGCGTGCTCAGTAGTGGAATTTGTTTTGGAACAAAAGCCTCATACGCTTTAAGCCAAGAAGTTACTGTTTTTGTCTTGGTTTTGGTTTGCACCAAGCAGGCCACTGCTGCAAATTGCTGCCTCCAATCTGGCAGAGAAGCTAGTTCTTTTACAGCTTCTTGTTTTTGAGGTATGCCTGAAATATCATTACTGGTAAGTAAGCTAGCAAAGGTATCTGTTCCACTTTTTAAAGTAGTTCTGTTGGCGTATTGAAAAAAACTGCCCACTCCAAACAAATCTATGTCATGACTATAGCTATGTGTTGGATCTTGATATTGATTTCCTGTTTCAAATTCATGAAAATCTCTATTTAGAATTTTCAACTCTTTTTTATTAATAGCAATAAGCTGCAGTAAAAGGTCCCGTTTGTATTTTATGTCTTGATGGCGTGTTATTAAAAAAAGGAATAGTGCAATGCCAAAAAGTAATACCACACCAATTGCTTTTGTGTTTTCAAAGAAAAAATACACGCCAAAAACTAAGGCTATAAAAACCCCTAGACGCAACATACTGGAGCGTATTAATTGGTTTTGTAATCTAGAAACTTGCGCAGAAAAAGAAGTGATTTTTTCTGTGTAGAAGGTCTTTGGGTCTATCATAAAATTATGCTATTTCATATAACACAGGCCTACTAGGAGCTGCATCATTTTCAAAGGGTGCTACTTGTAAATTTAATACATAAGACCCATCTTTAATAGTGTCATTTACGTAAACAAACTCTGTTATTGTAGCGTTTTTTCTTGGACCTTGTGGAATATTCCAAAATGCTTTGTGCGCCAGTAAAGCGCCATCATCTTTTTCTTTATCTACAGAAGGCAAATCTATAAGTAAATGCTGCACCCCTAAGTCTCTCAAAAAGGCAGCTGCCCTGTGATCTAGATAGGGCCAATTGGTGTTGGAGTATTTCCGTGAGGTTTTTGAAATTGTATTAGGCATTGTTCTTATTACAACTGCCTTAGGGGTTTTGTTTTTTATTTTGGCTTTAACAGCATCCAATGTTAGCACATAATCTTCCTGTATTAACACAGGAGAAATGGTAATTACCTCTGCCGTAAAAAAGAAACTCTTCAAGGCATCATTTACAGAGTAAAATGTATCTGTGATGTGTCCTAGACATTCTGTATGGGTACCATGAGCGTGAGGATTAAAAGAAATGTTATTGAAATTCACGGCAGCTCCTTTGCTTACTTTACCAACCCAGTCTCCGAGTTGTACTGCAGAAATCTCTGGTTTTTCAAGATACCAAGCCAAAGGGTTTTGTGGGCTGTCTGACATCACAATAGAGATATCTAAAGGCTTTGAAAGGTCTATAATAACTTTTGAGTTATTAGTGTTAATGGTTGCTAACATAGCGGTGGTTTTACAGATTCAATATACAACTCTCCTGGCTTAAATCATAAATAAATCTGCGGCAATACCATCTGTTAAAAACTTCCCTTTTTTAGTAGCCTTAATAACATCTTCCTCACAAATCAACAAACCTAAAGCAATGTGTTGCTGCATGTTTTGTTTCAAATACTCTTGAAATTTTAATCCAAAAAAGGCGCCTATTTCATCTATAGAAATACCGCCGGCAGTTCTCAGGCGCGTCATTATATATTCATTGTATTGGTTTTCTGTGGTTAGTATCTCAGTAGTTAGGGGTAGTACTCCCTTTTCAATACTTTTTATGTAGCGGGGATTGTTTGATACATTCCAACTTCTAGAAACCACATCATAACTATGGGCAGATGGGCCAACACCCAAATACGGTTTTCTCATCCAGTAGGATGAATTGCTTTGAGACTCCCAGCCAGGAATACAAAAATTAGAAAACTCATAATTATGATATCCAATAGCTGCCGTTTTTTCAACTAAAACCGCGTGATGCTGCGCAGCAACAGCGTCATCAACAGGGCGTATAATTCCATTTTTAATAAAACGTTCTAGGGCTGTTTTAGGCTCTACCGTTAATACATAACAAGAAATATGCGGAACCTCTAAAGACAATGCTTTTTCTATGTTTTCTTGCCATCTTTGAGGTGACATTTGAGGAATACCATACATTAAATCTATACTAATATTTTTGAAATACTGTTTGGCTTTTGTAATACAATCAAGAGCTTCTGTTTGGTTGTGAGCTCTGTTCATGAGTTTTAAATCTTCTTCAAAAAAAGATTGTATCCCTATAGAAAGTCTATTTATTTTAGAACTCGCAAGGGCAGTAATTTTAGCATCTGTTAAATCATCGGGGTTTGCCTCTAGGGTAATCTCTGGGGTATCTACTACAGTAAAATTATCATACACCGTTTGTAAAACAAGATCAATTTCCTGAGGGCTTAACAAACTTGGAGTACCACCTCCAAAGTAAATGGTTTCTATGGGTTGGGTAAGCTCTTCTTTGCGGAGAATAAGTTCTTTGCAGATTGCGCCAAGCATGGCATCTCTTTTGTTTAAAGATGTTGAGAAATGGAAGTCACAATAATGACACGCTTGTTTACAAAAGGGAATATGAATGTAGATGCCAGCCATTAAAATACAGCGTTACTTTTTTACTCGTTTTTCATTTTGACTCACAAAACTGGACCATCCAGAGTAACTCTTGCCTGTGCTTAGGTCTTTTCCGCTATTATAAAAATGACAAACTGCAGCAGCAAGGCCATCTGTGCTGTCTAAATTTTTTGGTAATTCTTTGAGCCCTAAAATGCTCTGAAGCATTTTTGCCACCTGTTCTTTAGAGGCATTACCACTGCCGGTAATGGCCATTTTTATTTTCTTTGGCGCATACTCTGTAATTGGTATATCTCTAGACAATCCTGCCGCCATGGCAACTCCTTGGGCGCGTCCTAATTTAAGCATAGATTGTACATTTTTACCAAAAAAGGGAGCTTCAATAGCAATCTGGTCTGGATGATAGGTATCTATAAGCTCTATGGTACGCTCAAAAATTAGTTTAAGACGTTTGTAGTGATTGTCATACTTGGAGAGTTGCAATTCATTAAGTTGTAGGAATTCCATTTTTTTTCCAACTACTTTAATAAGTCCAAAACCCATAATAGTGGTTCCTGGATCAATACCTAGTATGATGTTGGATGTTGTGCTCAATGACTTGTTTTTTATTTATGATAATGTCTTTGGTAGCTATTTAAACCAGACACTATTTCCTTGTTACAAATCTAAACAAAAGCACCACAAACAAGACTACTTTGTTTGCAATACAATTGGCAAGCTAAAAGCTACCGCAACAGGAACACCTCTTTTATGGGCTGGTTCCAAAGAAGGTATGCTGTCTATGCTTTGCCTAACCCAGGTTGATAGCTCTGGGAAGCTTGCGCTGGTGAGGCTATCCATTTGTAATGTGTTTAGGCTAATATTGCCTTTCTCTGAAACAGCAATAGCCGCCCAAAGGGTATCTTTTATGGCTCTAGTACTAACAAAATGCTTTGAGGAAAACCCTGCGTATATTTTTGAAACCAATGTGTTTTCAAAACAAATTTTACTTGCCTTTTTTTCTGAAATATGCTGACAAGAACTAAAACTTGGAAATTGATCTACGTCATTCCAAGAAATAGTTTTAATCTCTTGTTGGTAAAATGTCTCTGAAGATATTTTATCTGTCTCAAAATACTGGCAAGAAGCCAATATAAATAACACTAAAACATAAAATGCATATTTCATGATTTTGAAATTATATTTCTGAACTTGAAAAATACACATTTTGTAGCGATCCCCTTATGTGTTGTTTAGTTTATCTTACCCAGGGCATAATTATTATACAAAAGCCGCTCTTAAAAAGGCGGCCTTTATTTTTGGTTTTACTGACTGTTTTTTAGAGGGTTCCGCGCTTGGCCTGTTGTCTCTCTATGGCTTCAAACAAAGCTTTAAAATTTCCAACACCAAAAGATTGTGCTCCTTTGCGCTGAATGATTTCAATAAACATCGTGGGCCTATCTACAATAGTATTTGTAAATATTTGCAACAGATACCCTTCCTCATCACGGTCTATTAATATACCATGTTTTTTAAGCACTTCAATGTCTTCATCAATCTCTCCCACGCGCTCCAAAACATCATCATAATAGGTCTGCGGAACATATAAAAACTCTACCCCTCTTTCACGCATAGCAGAGACTGTTGCAACTATATCATCGGTGGCTAGGGCTAAATGCTGAACCCCGGGCCCGTTGTAAAAGTCAAGATACTCCTCAATTTGTGATTTCTTTTTTCCTTTTGCTGGCTCATTTATAGGAAATTTAATACGGCCATTACCATTACTCATTACCTTACTCATTAGGGCTGTAAATTCTGTGGCAATATCATCATCTGCAAAAGAGATAATTTGTGCAAACCCCATCGTTTTGGCATAAAAATCACACCATTTATTCATTTCTCCCCAGCCCACATTACCTACTATATGATCAATAAATTTTAAGCCAACTGATGCGGGGTTATAGTGTGATTCCCACTTAGAATAGCCTGGCAAAAAGATTCCGTTGTAGTTTTTACGTTCTATAAAAAGGTGAACGGTTTCTCCATAGGTATACACTCCAGATTTAATAACATATCCGTCTGCATCCTCTTGGCGAGTTGGCTCCATAAAAGGTTTTGCGCCTCGTTTTGTAGTTTCCTCAAAAGATTTGGTAGCATCATCTACCCATAAGGCGATTACTTTGGCTGCGTCACCATGAAGGTTAATGTGCTCATTAATAGGGCCGTCTTTTGTTAAAGGTGTGGTGAGTACCAATCTAATTTTATCTTGCTTTAAAACATAAGACACGCTGTCTTTTCTTCCTGTTTCTAAACCGGCATAGGCCTCACTTTGAAAGCCAAAGGCTGTTTTATAAAAATAAGCAGCCTGTTTTGCGTTTCCAACATACAGCTCTACATGATCTGTGCCCAGCAAGGGTAGAAAATCTTCTGCTTCATCAAAGAGTTTACGTAAGGAATACTCTGTGTTTTGTAAGTCTTTTAAATTTTTAATCTCAGCTGCCATAATGTGTCGTTTTTAGGCCAATAGCTCTAAAGAAATAAGCTATTTTCTTAGTGCAAATATCTATAATAATATTGAGATTTCTAGTGCCAGAAACAAAAGCCGTGGTAAAAGTAATTTTTTAAACCTTAAACACCCCTAATAAACCACTACTTTGTGGAAGACTAAATATACTTTGAGGGTGCTACTTTTAGCAAAAAAAGATACATTTGTTTTTTCAATTTTGTAACTAGATATGGTATGTTAAAAGCAGTACTTTTTGATATGGATGGTGTAATTGTGGACACAGAACCTTTACACCGAAAGGCCTATTTCTTAATGTTTAAAGACATGGATATAGCTGTTACAGAGGCAATGTACACAAGTTACACAGGCCAATCTACCATAAATATTTGCAAGCAATTGGTGTCTTATTTTAATCTAGATGCAGCTCCGCAAACCCTTGTGGCAATTAAAAGAAAACATTTTAAATATTTGTTTGAAAATGACACATCACTTCAACTCCTAGATGGTGTATTAGCCCTTATAAAAAACTATTACAACAATGGTCTTACCCTGGTTTTAGCCTCCTCGGCTTCGATGCCTAATATTAATCGCATTTTTGAGCGCTTTGACTTAGACCAATACTTTGTCGCTAAATTAAGCGGCGCAGACTTAAAAGAAAGTAAACCACATCCAGAAATTTTCATTAAAGCTGCACAAGCATCAGGACAGCCAAAAAGGCACTGTATGGTAATAGAAGACTCAAGCAATGGTATTAAAGCAGCCAATGACGCAGGCATATTTGTTGTTGGGTATGATAGCACTCACTCTACAGATCAAGATTATAGCAAGGCCGATAAAGTAGTGAGCTCATTTTCTCAGATTCACTTCCATGCCGTAGCCGAACTGTTTTAAAACAAACGTTTTACTGGAGTACTAAAAAATTGAAAAGCCATCACTTGCGTGATGGCTTTTCGCCCCAAATTTGATTAACACCTTTAGGTATCAACCTACTTATAATTTCGAAATTACATAAAACCGAGAATATACATCTCATTTCATGCAACTTTTTGTTTATCAGCTTGATACTGGTACTGTTTGCTTAGACTTTACATATCCAAAGAATAAAATATAGGCGTAACATGCTATTACCAATAAAAAGGCTGTTTTAAAACCTATATTATCTGCCAATAGGCCATATAAAGGAGGAATAATGGCACCACCAACAATAGCGGTACACAGCAAGCCAGAAGCTTGTGGCTTTAAGTCTCCTTGACCTTCTATGGTTAAGGTAAAGATGGTTGGAAACATAATAGAGTTAAATAGTCCTACGGCCAAAATAGACCACATGGCAACCAATCCAGTTGAGCTAATAGAGATGAAAAGCATTGCAACTGCTAATGATGCAAATATTGCTAGTACTTTCCCTGGCTTAATAATACGAGTTAAATAGGCTCCAACAAAACGTCCTACCATTGCCCCACTCCAGTATAAAAAGACAAATGCCCCAACAATTGCTTTAGGATCAACGCTAGCTAATTCTTTCCCGATCACACTAGAGGCAAAAGAATTCATTACACTGCTCTCTAAAATTACTGACGCCAAGTTCATGTCCATAAAATACAAGACTAAGAAACTACCAATAGAAACCTCAGCACCTACGTATACAAAAATACCAACAACTCCCATCATCACATATTTGTTTTTAAACAATCTACTATAGCCACCTTTTGGACTTTCTTGTAAGATTTTTGGAAGCTTAATAAATACAAATAGTACCGCTAGAATAGCAATACATCCTGCAAGAATTAAAAATGGAGAGGACACTGCTGCCGCTTCACCTATATAATAATTTTCTTGATCTACCTTAGGAAGAGCAGCAATTGTCTCACTAGACATAATGGTATCACTTAACAAAAAAGAAGCTCCAATAATAGGCGCTATCGCGGCACCTAAAGAGTTAAATGCCTGTGATAAGTTTAACCTACTGGAGGCACCGTTTTCTGCACCTAAAACCGCTACATAAGGATTGGCGGCAACTTGCAGGATTGTAATTCCAGCAGCCAGGGTAAAATACCCAACGATAAATACAAGAAAAATACGTTCTGAGGCAGCGGGTGAGAACAACACACAACCTACAGCCATAACCGCTAGCCCTAATACAATCCCTTTTTGGTATCCAATTTTAGATAGTAACCAACCTGCTGGAACAGAGAACACAAAAAAGGCACCAAAAAAAGCAAATTGAACTAATACGGCTTGAAAGTTTGATAACTCAAATACATCTTTAAGTCTTGGTATTAAACTATCTACTAGAACGGTAATAAATCCCCATAAAAAGAAAAGTATTGTGACTATAATAAAGGCTGATGTGTAACTTTTTTTATTGGTATCCATAATTATTTTTTATTGTAAAAACTTGGGTTAATAATTGTATTTTTTTCATCTTGATAAGTGGTGGTTGTAAAACCCTCATGTAT
>Ga0302126_10001446_pt1 | contig 14100 bp, 2 predicted proteins | sample CB4_20m_MG_FD_203108 | JGI IMG/M metagenome (GOLD analysis project Ga0302126, IMG submission 203108) | Marine microbial communities from Western Arctic Ocean, Canada - CB4_20m | ecosystem: Environmental > Aquatic > Marine > Oceanic | place: Canada: Western Arctic Ocean | collected 2017-09-24 | reverse complement strand
CACTTGCCAGCAGGTGGGTAAGGTCAACCGCATTCGTAAAGAATGAACTTGCCCCACCGCCATTTGCCAGTTTAAGAGCTTGGTCCCGGAGCGTAGAACTGAGGACAGTAATGTCCTGCAATGCACCACCGTTGCGCATGCCCATCACGAGTCCACTATCTTTTAGAACAGCCGCAAAAACGTCTTGCACGAGTTTGAGCTGCGCTTTTGAAGCCTGTTCTGCCGCAGCACGGCGTTGCTGTTGCAACTGACGTTGCTGCTCCATGTACCTGCTCTGGTCAATCACAACGACGTCTTCAACGCCTTCAGCAATCGTTCCGGAAAGGTGCTGCACAAACCTGTAGTAGCGATCTCCACAAAGCGCAACCTCTCTCAACGCATCTCCCCAGAGGGCGCCGCGTCGTGCTTCCGTTGCACGGTCCTGATCGTCGTCTGGGCACATCGGATCTCCCGACCCGTGTTCCTGCATACGTTTTACTGCCTCAACTTCGCATTCGAGAGTGTCTAGCGTATCCTGGATTGCACGTATCCCGGCCAGCATATCTCGCAACCCTTGGATGTTAATCCGATCTCTGTCATTCATGCTCAATGACTGCAAGCCTCCCCATCCATCAGCGCGTGACGTGGAGCGAACGCGAAGAGGACTTGCAACAGCAGACGCGATGTACAGAGGCACGCTATGGGACATGTTGAGTTGGGTGCTCAGCCACGCTCGGAAATTGCGCGTTGCGTCATCGCGACGGATTACACTTTGAATGTTACAGCCTTGCGTTGTGTCAAGGAGATCATACGTGTTGGCGGCATTTAGAAATCCGTAGTATGCGTTGTAAAAGCTGTTGTTAGATCGTTTTGCCAGACCAGCATCGCAAGGGTAAAGCACTGCTCCAGGCGATCCATCTGACTCACTTGAACATCTCACTGCTGGACGCGTCTGGTAGCTTTCACATCCATCTCTGTTTAAAACGCTAAGATCTTCTGGCTGGGCGCACGCAAGCACGTGCATGTATTTGAGTTGTGAAAACTTGGTCGCACATCGCAACATGAGCGCGGTGGCACCTTTGTGACTGTCCGCGTTTGCTTGTTTTACCCGGCCATAGTAATCAATTAGATGCTCGCGCACAACAGCCTCTCCCGCTGCTTCTGTAATATCGTTGTAGATGATACTTACAAATCCAGTTTCGCGTTCTATTTCTGAAGGCATCCACATGACAGACCTAGCAGGATCGCGCACGGCGGTTGTCATTACAACGCCTGTTCCAACAGTGTCTTCGTCGTTAAGGGAGACAAAATCTACAACTTTGTCCAATGAGATAGTTTGTAAGCGCTGCGCAACGTCGGGATCACCTCCAATATTCGTAGCTTGGATAGAGTCCTTTCTGGTATCTATTGCACTTCGAAAGCGTGTGACTTCTTCTGCCTCCTTCCGCGTCATACTAGAAACGCCACCGCTGTACGGAAGCGTTGCTTTCGAACTGTGCGACGGCGGTGCCAGGCCAGATAGTCGACACCACGATGGGAGAGAATAACGCAGCGGTGTGTTACTAGCCAGAGTCGACCCGTCCACCTGGTGCGGAGCGCGCATTCCGCAAAGACCGCGAAGCATACAATAGTTTAAGGCTGCATGCTGCGGCAGCATGGCAGCTGCACGACACGGAACTAGGTCGCACGACATTGCACGCCTCCACTTATCGAAATGTAGTTCGTGCGTGTGCGGATCGTCAGAGAAGTTCCACAATGGCGTGAGCCTTGCGTCGATCATTGGTGGAAGCGCGTCGGTCAGTTGCCACAGTGCTGCGCAGATGCCATCTTTTACATCGGACGATAATGGGTCTGTTAACGATATCAATTCGCAAAGAGGCCTGCCGCTTGCACCTGACCCACCACCACCCGGACCCGATCCGCTGCTCGTGCCAACAATTCTTCTGTACAGGTCTGCGAATCGGTACCGGGTAGAGCCGACAAGCAACGCCATGAGAAACGCCACGCCACTACCGACCATCCAATTTTGAACGCCGCCGCTCCCACTTGGACTCCCCAGAACTCTTCCAATTTTTACGGCGTCCGCGGTCGTGGCACCAGCTGAAATGACAAAGCGGCTTAAATCTGGTATTATTTTTGAGGCCGTGGCGGCAGCATCAGCAAACGCTCCCTTTGCGTCCGCCGTTCTAGACATCAGTAGACCCAAAAGGTTAATTAGGTTTTCCCAGTCAGAGTCACCATTGGAAAAAGGCGAGGGCGGCGTCGAGGGCGGTGATGGCGCCGAGGGCGGCGCGGAAGGCGGCGCCAGTTTTGCGTTGCGAACCGAGGACGTCAGCGTTGCGCTGCTGCCGAGAGCAGGGCCGCCTTTAATTAGCCCTTCAAATCGCTTTGCCCGACGTACCATCATTGCCACTGTAGCTCCCCACGCGTCTACGTTCAATTGTTCCCTAAGTTGCTGCACTGCGCGCAACGCAACCTTGGTCGCCACGTCTGGTGTGATCTGCTCTTTGCACATACTTTTGATCACATCCGCTTCCGAAGGGGACAGTGAGACCATTTCTCCAATTCGTTCCATCCATTCGATCCATTCGTTCATTTCTTTGTTAAATTTCGTCACTTTACCATAGCCAGTTGTGACGACGCCTTGAATAATAATATCAAGCGCCTGTCGTGCGCCATCCTGTAGCTCTTGTGGTACCCTATTTAAAAGCGTTTTAAAAAGCGTCGAAACGGCGCTTACACTTACAGTTGTCGCAGCGTTTGTAGCCTTGCCAACAATTAACGTGGTTGCAGGGGCAAGAAACGCATCAAGCACTCCCACGTTTATTGCGGTGCTAAAAAACTCAGCAAGAAGTCCCTTGTCTGTTGCAGTAGTCTTTAGCTCCGTCTGAATCTGGTTGAGAATACGTATAGCAGGTTTATCGCCTGCTTTCGTAACTACATCAATCTGATTTTTAAGTATGAGTCCTGCAACTTGAAATGTATTTTGAATGTTCGCGGCGATGTTGTCTGTAATAACCGTCTGCACTTGTTTGCCACTGAGTGAAGACCAGTAGCCAGGATTGCTATAGACCATGCCAGCAGCTGCCATCCGCGTCGCGTCTTCCAAAGTAAGCTCCTCTCTTTGAACTGACGGTAAAAGAGCTGCAGTTGCAATACCAAGCTCTTTTGTCACGTCTCCATCTGATTCCGCGCCTGACGATTGTATGACAGCGTCAATGATGGCATTACTAAGGCCTTTTTTTACTTTAAGTGACTCAGAGATAGCATCGGCCAGCTTACTCCTCTTAAAGTCTGCTGGTTCGTTGTCCACTTGTAGCCTGGCTACTGTGCTTTGATCTACGCTTCTTTGGATTGATGCATCCTTCGAAATGTACAGTTCTGCTGCTTGCAGTACGCTTAGGCCATCTTCCAATGTATTCCCGACGATGAGTTTGTTATTTGCAAACACTTTAAGGTCGGCTGCGGAATCTTTGTACGAGAAAGCTTGAAGAAACTTTCCTGGCGCCTGCGGAAACGAATATTCCTCAGGAAAGGAAATGGCGTTACCATCAACAAACGCAACCAAGATCTGACTCCGTGCAATAGTGAGTACATCTTGCATATCTACGTACGGAGTCGACTTACGAACTCTCTCGGCTAATGCATTCATGAAAGTGTATCTCGCGTCTTGGTATTTGCCGAGTTTATTGTCCAACAAGTATTTTGCTTTTGTCGCAGGCGCTACAAGACTCGCATAGAAAGACTCCGAAGCGGGGTTTGGATAAAAATAAACGTTGTCATCTTTGAAGCCGACACCATCTTTGAAGCCGACACTAGATGCAATGTTCTTGTTTACTTCCTTTAGTATGTAAATCTGTTCTTTATCTTTCCATGCTGCAACGCTGGGTTCCATTTTGTGATTACTTTTTACATGCTGCATGAGGTCACCGCGTGCTTTAGGATCGTCTACGTTCAGTATTGGCATGTCTACAAACTTTCCTGACTTCACGTACCAGAATGTCGCCTCCGTCTTTAGCTTGCTGGAGAAGAACTTGAAGGTTTCAGACTCGGTATTCTTAAGGCTGACAGTAATCATCTTGGTCTGAGTCTCCATCTCTTCGCGTCTCTTTCCGACCACCTCTTGGATGTAGTTAATCTTTGCTTCAAAGGCAGAATCAATAGTATATTGTATAGCTGATTCGATCGCTTGTATACTATCTTCATCAAGACTGTTTGACTGAGATTCGAAAAACTTTTGTAGCTCTGGCACGATGTCTTCCACAAAAAAACTCTCCACTTCGGTTGATTCTAGAAAGTCTTGCATTGCCCGCCTTCCTGCAGTCCCTGTTGCCAGCTCAACTATATTATAATCGGCAATTTCCATTAACTTAGCATCCACTCCGACGTCTTTAATTAGCTGCTTCCCAAGTTGCGTTGAAGCCCCAAGAGTATCATCTCGATTGAGAATGAAGGCGTTCAAAGTACTTAAGACGTACTCAATACTGTATGCACCAACAGAAGAAGGGGCAGACCCGGCTCCAAATCTCTTGCGAAATGCTTGTAGAAGCGCTCCTCTGTTATTGGCTTGTTTCAGTGTCTCAAATGCGGTTTTATTCAAACCGGACCCCGACCACTCTGGTAACTTCTTAGCCGTATCAAGTGCAAGTTCTGCCAATGCTGCGGCCTTGTCACCAGAGAGATCTCGCGTACGGTTTACTAGGTTTTCATCCCGCAAATCAACAAGACTCGATTTCCACTTGGTATCTGTGCTGCGATCTAAAAAACTCAGAGATTGCTCTTTCCACACCTGCAGCATGATGCCTTGAAGCTTCTTATTTGCCCGTGTAAATGGGATGAGGCCGTTTGTAGCGGCCTGCATCTCTTCACGTATGTAACCATCATACGTATTGGGTCTGTAGGACTGCAATAACGTCTTTAGGATGTTGCCATCGTTCAGATGCACAGCAAACGTCTTCTTCGCAATTGCTTCCAGGACGCCGGGTTGAACCTCAGCTGAAATCATGAACATGTTGGCTATGGCAAATGAGAACGACAGGAATAGACTACGGTCTTCATCATCTTTGGGTGGCTGCATGGCATCCCCAGAGTTTCCACGACTCATGATGAATTGCTTAAGACCTCCTTTTGACAGCTCGTTTTGATTTTCTAAATACGTACGGTCTTCGTTGGTCATGTTCTTACCAAAGACGCCAGAAAACGAGTTGCTGTTATCCATCGCCCGGGTTCTTTGCGCCTGTTCCTTTGCGAGGGTACTGTCGACATCAGCATCGCTTGCAAGCCTGTCGACTAAATTAAATACGGCTTCTGGAATATCCTCGGTCAACACATCCGCCTTCGTCAAATTTGCCAAATACGTGGCGTTGGAAAACGCAGCAACCCTACGACCCTCTGTTAAATTCTCCACGTCATACCCCCTGCGTGTCACAGCATTGACAAGGCTCTCAGCATTCTGATCACCAACTGTAGTAGTGCTTCGACTTCCTGGAGAACGCAGGGTGTTACCACCCAAGGAGGCTCGGCCTAAGCCAAGCAGAACAAGAGCGCCAGTGTCGGCTTGCATTGGCAGCTGCATGCGTTTGCTTTCCGCGCGCAGTACGTGCAACACAATTGGTGGTGGTTGTCTTTTGACGCTTTGTTCAAAGACCGTATGGCTTAATCCAGGGAAGGCATTATGAAGTACTAAAGGATGCACGCGTACCTGTCCAAGCGAGACCATCTTTCCGCTGTAAGGAAATGCGCCGTCCAAGCTAGCAGCCAGAAGTTGCTTATCTGCATATTCTTGTTTAACAAAAGCCCTGAAGTGGTTCACGCCATTGCTTTCTATGCATATGGGGTCGTTGGTTGGCATGTTTGCTCCAATCCGACTTTGAATTAGAAAATGAGAAGGGGTCCCTCCCTGTCCGCGATCTTCAAAAATACAGATTCGACGTCCGAGAACATGAGAAAGCGCTACCGCGTGCCAACTCTCTGCCCACGTGTATCTTCCATCTTGCATGCCCGCCAAGGTAAGATCTGCAAGCACACCCATGAGGCTAGCTTTGAAAAGATCCAGATCTACTCTCTGTTCTTGAACAAGCCTCGCATCCACGTATTTGCGAACGACTAGTGGAAAAGTTTCATCAATTCCAGTTGGATCTGGTTGCATTTCGTAATAATCCACAAGGTTACCTGCTAGGGCGTCCCATGCGTCCGCTTGGTCCTTTACTTTGCTGCTCTTGCGTCGAAGCCATGTCGAAGCTTCCACCCTAAATGTATTTGCTTTGCGGGAGTCAGACGGCAAGCCGTCTTTACTTTCCATTGATCTTCGCACAGCATCGAAGAAGCAGTTGCCATTCGAAACTGTCTTCTCGTCTATAACGAGATTTGTACACGCATTTCCACAACCGCCGGGGGCCGCCGCTGCTGCGCCCGCTTTTGCAGGCGCAGGCGCGGGCGGGGGCGCGGGCGCGACTGCGAACGCGAACGCGGGCGCGGGCGCAGGCGCAGGCGGAGGCGCAGGCGGAGGCGCAGGCTGAGGCGCAGGCGCGGGAGCTGGTGCTGTTCCAAACAGGGGTCCAAATGACGTCCACAGATTGGCTATGGACGTTTCGTTTTGTGACATCGCTGCCTGGGCTTCTGGCGACTTTGCCAGGGCGTACACTGCCTCCGCCACGTGTTGCGTGCCATGTTCAACCGCCACATTGATTTGGCGCTGCACCTCAGTTTGCGCTGTTGCAGAAACCGCTTTGAGCAGAGCTTCCACCACCAGCTTTGCAACTTTGAAATCAATGTTTTTGAGCTCAAACATGCGTGCTTGATCCCGGACTGAAGCTTGCTGTACACTCGCATCTGTGCTTTCTGAGAGATACGACCGGACATAATCAAGCACTTCGGGCATGTCAAGAAGCCATAGCACATCAGCCCACACTGCCTTGTAGCTGTGCGTCAACGAATCTATGTTACGAGCCGCATCTTGGCGTAGAGCCAGAAGCACGCCGGCACGACCCGCTTTGTCAAGCTCCGGATACAGACCAGAGTGGGTGCTCAGCGTATCCGACGTTGTGCCCGCCGAGGGAGGTCCACTATTATTGTCTCTTGGCATGATACTCGTCGTTTGCAATGGCACAACAACACTGCTTAAGTAAAAGTCGCTGCTCGAGCCAAGTGCGTAACGCGCCTGCAAGACACCTTGGCCCCCTTTCCCCCCATATTCTCTTTTGGTGCGTTTGAGGCTCTTAGTAAGTTTGCTGGTTTCCGACGCGTCGTCGAGTTTTCCAGCAGCAAGAAAAAGTTCCAGAACTTCTTGCACAAAAGAAGCATGCTGAATTGCGTCGCTCATTGGACTGGCGGTCACCGCCGCGATCGCGGACATCTATGCTTTGCGGCGCGACTCACGTACGACGCACCTCTCTGTAATACGCACGTGTATTCTTATTGATTGAAAGCAACGGCGCCTTTTCTCACACGCTTCACGCCCAACGACGCACAGGGCGACTACATGAGTACACACTCACAAATGCGCAGCTAGCGCACAGCACACATCGCACAGTGGTGCAGTGCGACATCCCTTCGCGTCCGCGTCTTCCATGACCTTGGCAATGTTTCTAAGCACCACTGCCGCACCCTTGGGGTCTTGTGTGTCGATGCACAGATGCATACCAAGGCTGTGCTCGTTGCTGTTCTCGCTCAACGCCAAGCCGAGGGCGGCTGCCACAGAGTGTGCTACCGAGGGAGCCTCGACGCGCAAACGCTCAATCCGAGGATCTTCTGGCACAGCTGCCATCAGCACACCAATCATGTACGCGTATGCACTCGCATAGCGATCTGCATTGTAAGCAAGCGCGCGAGCCACCTTCATGCGATGCCACGCAGCACTGTACTCCGCGGTGTTGGCCTTCGCGAGCTGTTGCGTCGCTGCGACCACATTGGCAACAGTCGGCGTGTTTGTTGTTTTTTGCACACCCGTCGCTATTTGTTTGCTTGGACAATGCGTGGCGCAATCATGCACTTGTACAACGCTGTCACCGTTGCAGACGCGCAATGTAAGCGGGTGTCTTGCAATGCCGACCTTATCACCGACCTTAATCAATTCAACATATGCTTCGTTGGAGCGAAGCGAATTGATAGCAAAGGTAGTGTTGCTGCTGGCAGTGGCTGTCGCAACGCGACGTAAAGCGTCTACGAATGCCTGCACGCAAACCAATTGGTTAGAAAGTCTTGATGGCGCGAATGCGTCGGGTGTAGGCACCGCCGAGAAAAGATCGGAGACGGGGCTGTAGAAGTGCTTCACTTCCTCTCGAGACGCATCGTAACGCGAGACTGACAACGCCATCGCACCCCTTTCCAAGTGATCTACAAGATCCTCTACATGCGTAACCGCATTGTTCATGGCACTGCGGCGCCATTGCCAATTTCGCATGGCGTCGACGTCCGCACGGCGCGCTGCCCACGTCGACGCGGTGACGCGGCGCATGCGCCGGTGGTCCTGGAGTGCCGTGGCGAGTGCCGACAGGGCATGCTGGTCGCGGAAGGTGTCGGCATCTAACGTAGCTACGAGGGCTTCCGTTTGCCATTCACTGTTGTGTGCAACTAGATGGTACGCCATACCCACCTGCAGCAGACTGAGAGGGTCGCCGCTGGCCAAAAGGCGTATGCGCGCAAAGGTTCTGGCCGCGTCGATGGCAGCTGATGGCCCAAACGCGCTAGCATCCAAAAGCCGTTCCTTGTACGTCAGTTTCCGCGACAATTGTAGCGCCGCTGTTGCCTCGGATACGAGAGCATTTCCAAACTCAACGCACTGCCGTTTCTGCGTTTTGCTCCACGCAGACTGTGCATCGAGTTGCAACACGTGCTCAAAGTGATTGAGCGCAAGCCGTGCTGCAACCCCCCCTGGTAGACAAGTCCAAAGGTTGTCGTCGAGTGTGACATTGCGGTCTGGCCCGTCGTTGGAAAATGCGGCACGCAACAGCGCGGAGGTACACTTTGCGAGTTGCAATGCCCGCGCCTCTGGACTCTCCAGCACTTGGCGGCCTTGCAGAGGAGTGGTACGCCACGCGGCTTTCACAGTGCGTAGCATTTCGGCAAATGCTGACCGAGCCGCCAGAACGGCCGTACTTGTGGCGCTCGAGTCAAGCACACCGTCGCCGACCACATTTGCAATCGCCGCGGCTGTTGCGGTACCTCGGAGGTCCTCCACCTCGTACACCGTAGCGCTTGTATCGCTTGGAGGCAGCAGCGCAAGAGCACTTGGCTGCGCGGCGCGCTCCCAGTCTAGAGTGCTGTGCCTTGTGGCCAGCGCGTCTAACGACGCTTGCGTGTGTGCAGTCGCTTCTCGTAATTCCACAAACTCGAATCGGCGCATTATAGGAACGACAGCGTTGGCGTAATCGCCATTACGAATGCGCGATGCGGCCGAACGTGCATTCAAGAGCGCGCTTTGGATCGGAGATCCGCGGACCTCTGTTTGTGCTTGTCTACGCCTTTCTCTGTTTTGTTTCACATCTGCGCGAACCTTGTTGTACACGTATAATGAATGCCGTGCCGTTGCAATGCCCTTGATGGTCAGAAAGACGAGAGACATTCCTGTCCACGACAGCGAGGTGGCGAATGCGGTCGTTGCCGCCGTGGCCGCCGCCGCCCGCGGCGATACTATGATGCTTCTCACCGCTTTTAGAGCCTGCTTGATGGTTCTAACGGTCGTGCTGGACGACCACACAATAAACCGGCCAAACAATCCAACCGTTCCTCGTGTCTTGACATAATTGCTTGCGTTTATCCATGCTTGCAGATCGAGCTGTGCTTGTGTAATTCCAGAAGCGTTTTTCATTGCAGGGTACAAGACAAGATCGACGTAATCTCCTACGTCGAAGCGCCCATTAGGACGGTCAGCAACAGGCGCATTTGGAATGCCACCATCTCCAACAGCACGCAATGTGGGCACAATAAGGTTCTGGAAACGTGCAATCTGTGGGAGCTTACGTTTCAATATTGTGTCGGGATAATAATCCTCCGGGGAGGAATCTGCTCGAATCTCGGTCTTTCGCGTCCACACTGGATGTGAATTGTTGAGCTGAGTGGCAATCTCAAAGAACGCGGCGCTCATACGATCCGTGTCAACTGATCCCCACGAATCTTGGTGAGAAAGGTTCCCAAGAGTGCTCAGTTCGGATGCAATGTCGCTGTCACCCCCCGCATTGCTGTGCGAGGTTCCAGAAAGCGCATCAAGTCCTTCACTTGCCACCTGCATAAACGCGTACGCTAGTATCTCAAACTCAAGCACCTCTTCTTGCATGCCGGCGTAAATAGAATGTGCCAGCACTGCGTCATTCTCTTGTGCGTCAAATGTCCACTCCTGGCGCGTTCCATCTAGCTCTGTAACAACGACCCGTACGAGAAGACATAGCCTGCTCCGCTGTCTGATCTTGGAGACCAAATTATCCAAAATAAACTCAGGCTCAAGCAGAGATGCCCGTTTGTTTATCTTCTCCTTCACCTCCGCCTCTTCAAGGCCCTTGGCTTTGATGTACTCTATACTGCTGTCCCTCCACCTCTGCAGATCCTCGACAGCGCTATCTTCCATACGCACACTGCGGAGCGTTTCTTTGGTGAATATAAGATCACTTTGATCGGCTTCGGGATCTTGCGATGCCATTTCGTCACTTTTAAAGAGATCTTCGACCTTCTGCATAGCGGCTGGGTGTTGGCATACCATGGCCTCGAGAAACGCGCGCTCTGGCACCATTCCTTTTATGATAAGAAGGTCGCGTACTTTCACCAGTCGCTCGTTTGCATTGGTAAGATTTGGATACGCGTGAGATACAGACACCGCAAGCCACAGCAAGGTACGCAACGTATCGGAGAGTGCCTTTGCGGCAGAAGTAGAGCCTCCGCCAAAAATCTTGGGTCGTTCTGTTTTCACACTGTCTGCTGGCGCTGTTTCGAAAAGAGCATAGTAGTCGCTTGCCCGGGTACGTGCTGGTGACATGCGCTGTAGTAGCGCATTCCACTTCCGCGGGTCCGTCGCCTGCTCCCAGAGTTTCCATGTATCGTTTACCATATGCTTAGCTTTGACAGCTCCTGCAAGTGCCCCTCTTCGCCTTTTAGCATTTGCCGCCTTCCACATCATAATTCCAATGGCAGTTTGCGACGGCGCGTGAAAGGGGTAAAGCACAAGCTGAGTATGCGCGGCTGCGTCCCCTGTTCTGTGCGGCGTCACGTTGCAAGCATGGACAACCTCTGGAGTGTCATTTTCAGCAATAAGAGATCGGTCCGATCGTTCCTCGCTGCTCACGAATTGCTCGATGTACACATCGACCCGCTCTGGCTGCAGTGCCTCGTGTTCCAAACGCACAGCAACCGCGACTGGGCGCACTCTGGTCTCAACGTGAATTCGTGCACCGACATCGCACGGCGGTGGGAGACAGCACGGGACCTTCTGTCTACCATCGCGGTGCCTTTCAACGTGACATCTGTGCCCATCAATTTCTAGGGTCCATCCTTCGTCGCTCGGACCCTGGGATCCTCGAACTAGCACGACCCCAATCGGATCATTTGCATTATCTGGAGGAATCCAGTCGTGCCCACGCGACGCAACTGGAGCCAGATCTGGCACCTGTGGGAGTGCCGCAAAGCAACGCTTTGTCTCGCTCCCACTGTCTTTGGTGTCCTTTGCAAGGCTTGTTTGTACCATCCACTCGCTCAGCGCCTCGTCACCAGGCTGTGGACCATGCAGTGCAGTGACAACCTGTTGTTCCATCTCTTCTGTCTGCGCAACGGTCTGCCCATGCCAAGTGCTTCGTTTTGTGCACGACCTCTCTAGCGAACAGCAGCTATTTAATATCTCGCGCCTGTCAAATAAAGCGCGTTGAGTTGTTAGACAGTGTGCGACGAGCTCGTCATCAAGGTGCGATGGAATATCCAGTATCGAGCCTGGCAGCCGCCGTGCTGTATCAGTTTGCTTTCCGAGCAATGCCGAAAATTGCGCTGGTGGGACTGGTCAAAGGAATTGCTCAATCAAGGCGAGCACATATCGCATGGCTTGTAAAGTTTGTCCCAGAGCTCAGCAAAAAAAGAGCTGAAGCAGTGATTGAGTTTTTTTGCACTGACAAATATGGCACTGATGAGTTGCGCAAAAACATATACCGAGCATATTCTTATGACACCGATAGCAACAGGATTACGTGGAAACAGGTAGTGGACCTCGCTACGCTCATACGTGCCAACCACTGCAAGGATGAAAAGTGTCTTTTAGACGCGTGGATCATACGAGAACAAAAGCGGCGGGACGAACACAAGGCAAGAGTCGAAGAGCGAGAGAAACACAACGCAAAAGTCGAAGAGCGAGAGAAAATAGACCGCGTACAAAAATCCACTCAAAAGAACGGCGGCACGGTGGCTACTTTAGCGAAACTGATTGGAAAAGCTGCAAGTTCTACCGCAGATCTTGTAGCAGGACCCAACACACCACTGTCGACGTACTACAAACCGGAAGAAAATAAATACATAGAAGAGTGCGCTTTGCGCCGGCTATGCACGATGGCAAACGATCCTGATCTGTACTATGCACTGTATGACACGCCGTATCAAATGCACGCACCTCACATTCTTGTGTTGGGCATATCGACGCGCATTAAAGCACAGGAGTCAGAAGAGCTTCCCGACACTCTAAGAACGCACCTACAAGGCTGGAGTGGCTTTGGAAGTGCTGAACGGAAGGCCAAAGGCCTGAAATTCCTACATGATCTTGCAGGACCCGCGTCGACACCAGAGGCACGAGAGCTTCACGACGAGCTGACGAGGCTGCAGAACGTCACTGATGGCGGCCAGATAACAGGCGAGACGCTTTACGACATTTGTGAGCTTACACAGCAGTACTATACAAAAAGAAATGAAGGTGTGCGCTGGGGCAAGGCTGCCGTACTGCAAGCATGGGAAGCGGATGCACTAGAGGAGATACACAAAAAGCCCACACACTTTTACAAGAACGTTCCAAATGCATTGATTCACTTTCTAGTTCAAGAGAAGCTTGGAATAAACGACACTACGTTCATACAAGACTTTCTTAACATGTGCGGACTCGCGAACAAACTGCCACACTTATACCTGTATAAGATGACCAGTTTTGAATCGTTGGACGACGTCAATAATAAAGCTTTCTTACCACCAGATTTTGTGAACGCGTATGATGAGTACAAAAGAGCAGCAGCGCCACAAGCAGACGCCGAAGAGGAAGAAGAGGAAGAAGAGGAAGAAGAGGAAGAAGACGGGGACTCCGGAGATGCGGTGCAGCCGAGAAAACAACGAAGAACAGCTGACGGACGAAGAACATCAACCAGCGCCTCGCTTGAAGATGACTTTAGCAACCTCAGGCTTGCCGGTCTTTCTCCGAGCTGGCACGAAAAGCCGCCCTGGTACGCTAGGTAGTGCCTTGTGTGAAGGTTCTCTGTTTGTGTACCGTTTTCTTGTAAAACATACACACCAGCTATTCACAGACTACGGAACCGGTCCCTACTAGGCTAAACCGTTCGGTTCCTTATCCTGTCGCGTTTCGCAGCATTTCTGAGCGTGGAGGTCAGCCCAACCCCCTGGCGTCAGAGCGGATGCCTCAACCGCTCTTGCGGTCCCATCCGACTCCGACAGCCTCGCCGTAGGCGGCGTAGTAGTTGCCGATCGCCCCGTTGAGGTCACGGCCGATGCGTAGATCGCACTTGGGGCACGCAAAGAGCTCCGCGCTGCCAAGCGCCGCGTGCCAGTGCCCGCACACCGTGCAGGTCTTGGAGGTGCCGGGCTCCTCGGTCACGAGCACGTGCCGGCCGGCGTACCGCGTCGACGCCCACTGAAGGCGCTGCCGGTACTTGAAGTGGCTCATCGTGAGCATGTTGCGCGCCACCTTGCATCGGATGACGCGCTCCGACTTTTGCGTGAGCCGCGCGCTGTGCAGCCACGGCTGGATGATCACGTCGTGGTCGCGCAGCACAAAGTTGGCGGCGTCGTAGTGTGCCGACTCGATCCAGCCGACGTGCCGCCGCCGGTCGCGTGCCAACTTGCGCTTGAGCGTGCGCGTCGTCGCGTGGTACTGCTTCTTGGTGCGGTTGCGCGGCGGCGCCTTGAGCGTCTTGCTCGTGACCTTGCCCTTGGCGT
>Ga0302126_10001441_pt1 | contig 14144 bp, 6 predicted proteins | sample CB4_20m_MG_FD_203108 | JGI IMG/M metagenome (GOLD analysis project Ga0302126, IMG submission 203108) | Marine microbial communities from Western Arctic Ocean, Canada - CB4_20m | ecosystem: Environmental > Aquatic > Marine > Oceanic | place: Canada: Western Arctic Ocean | collected 2017-09-24 | reverse complement strand
TGTAATGTTTTATATAATTGGATACGATCTCGTCGGAAGCGTCGGCTGAATTCTCTTCTTAAAAGAGTTCTTCGATTTTTAAGAAGTGTTAGGGTTTAGGGTTTAAGAAAAAAAATGAGAAATTTCGTAAGAAAAGTGAGACAAAAAACTAACATTTCTGAATACGAAACTGGAATACGTCCGTAAAACAGGGCGCGCGATTGCCCCGATAACAACCGAGGTGGCGCACAAGGGTACGATAACAACGCCGGTGGATACTCCACCGGTCCAACGTCGAACGATAAGTGCAACAGATGCGGGAACTTTGGGCATTGGGCGCGAGACTGCGCGCTCGCGGATTCGAGAGCGCCTCAGGCGAGCGAAATCAGGTGCAACAGATGCGGCGGCGTTGGTCACATGGCGAGATTTTGTGCGAGTGCGGATACGAGAGGAGGGTATCAATCTGGTGGCAGAGGCGGTTTCGCTGGTGGCAGAGGCGGTTTCGCTGGCGGCAGAGGCGGCGGCGATGAATGCCGTATTTGCGGTCGATTCGGTCACTACGCTCGCGCGTGTCCGCAAAACGGCGGCGGTTTTGCCGGCGGCAGAGGTGGACGTGGTGGACGTGGTGGACGTGGTGGTCGTGGTGGCTTTGAACGCCGCGAACGCAGAGCCGCTGGTCCAGAAGACGTATGCAACCGCTGCGGCCAAGCCGGTCACTGGGCGAGAGATTGCTCAGAAGAGGATACTCGTCCAGAAGGCGAACGTGTGCCAAGACAGCCGAGAGCTGGGGACAAGTGCAGAAACTGCAACGAAGAAGGTCACTTTGCAAGAGATTGCCCGCAACCGAAGGACACGAAGTGTCGTACTTGCGGCGAAGAAGGTCATTACTCCAGAGACTGCCCTCAAAAAGGCGGTTCGGGCGTAACCACGAAGCGCGGCGAAGAGACTGAAACGATGGAAGAAGCCCCGGTCGCCGACGCCGCGGCTGAGTAATTATTTTACCGAACAACAGTAAAAACTACATTTGCTATTGATATTGTTGTCGTTGCTCTATTGTGTGTGTGTGTGTGTGTGAGAGTGATAGAGAGAAAGAGAGAGAGTGAGAAACCGGGTATATAACGTAGAGTGTCTTAAAAGAAGCGAGTATATACCGCGAGTTATTTGAATTGATAAAAGAAAAAAAGAAAAGAAAACATATTTAAAACACCTATTAGTAGTAAAAGAAACACACGTCTCGCTGCGTCGCGAGAGCACGTAAAGTCAAGTTCAGGTCTAAAAGCGAGTTCAGGGAAAGTACTCCTCAGTCGTCTGTAACGCTGGCCCAAAAGAAGCGGCCTTCGCGTTCGTTCATATTTATTATTTTTAGCAAAATCCCTCACACAAATGTCAAAATCAATAAGTGCATTGATTCGAATTAATTAAAACCACTTTCTTCGTTTCCTTAAACGAAGAACTCTCGCATAGCAACGGCTCACTCCTACTATGCCAACATTCATAACTGCGCAGGACGTATCTGTTTCGCAATCGATCGATGGGTTCACTTTCATGAATCCATCGATCGAGAGCTCAAATCGTTCAACGATATTTTCCAAAACTTCGAGAGAAATAGCAACAAATAGGAAAGATATGCGCGGTATTCGCTGCCAAGTCGTGACCGGTGGGGGATCTGGGCACGAGCCCGCGTTTGCTGGATTCGTCGGTGCACGAAATGCGATCGATTGTTGCGTGATAGGCGAGTTATTCTCGAGTCCATCGGTTGAGCAAATCTTACGAGCGCTTGCTTGCATGATTGGCGCGGGAGAAGAAGAAGAGGAAAACGAGAAAAGGAGTCAAGTAGGCGGGATTTTTATGTTAATCATGAACTACACCGGCGACGTCGTTAATTTTTCGATAGCGAGAGATCGAGCGAAAAAGGAACTCGGCATTGAGAACATCGAGGTCTTTGCATTTGATGATGATTGTTCGATACCGATAGAGGAGAGGGGACGAGGAGGCGCGAGGGGGTTGTGCGGGACGTTGCTCGCGTTGAAAGCGGTTACGGCCGCCGCGAATTTGCCTAAGATCGCATCAGCAAAGAAGGATGGAGCGTTTTGGAGTAATAATAATAATAATAATAATAAGAGTACGACGTTCAGGACAGTAGAAGAATTGAGGATAGTCGCGGAGAAGTTTCGGAAAGAAACAAAAACGTTTGGGTTTTCGTTGAATAGGTGCGACGTGCCAGGAAAGCAGCAGGACGCGTCGTTAATAGTACCAGATGGGAAGGTCGAATTAGGATTGGGGATTCATAACGAGAGCGGCTTTAAGACTGTTGATTTCGAGAGCTTAGAAAAGACTGTTGCAATTGCAATGGAAACGATTGAGAGAGAATTGATGTTGGAGCAGCGCGTTCAAATGAGAACGTCGAATGGGATTTTTGCAAAAATTGATGAAGTTTTTGGATTAAGTCCTTCGAAGAAAATGGAAATCGGGTTAGTGAAACCTTTGAAATTATGTCTAGTTGTAAACGGTCTAGGTGGTACGTCTAATTTTGAGTTGAACGTCATTGCAAACTGCGCACAAAAATGGATTAAAGATCGATCGAATAATTACGAAGTCACGCACGCAATGTGTGGTAGTTTCATGACGAGCTTGAACATGCACGGTGCGAGCATAAGTCTGTGCTGTTTAGACGAAGATAATAATGGTAGCGGGGAAGAGTTTTCAATGGCTGATTTGTTAGATACGCCATGCGACTGCCCAGCTTGGCCTCGATGTATTAATCTCAGCAATCCTAGTGTTAGAGTAGTCGATGAAAATATCGAACGCACGGCGACGAGTAAGCTCGTCCTTGCTGCTCCTCCATCACCAACGCCTGCGATTGAGGAAGGAGAAGAAGGAAAAGAAAAAGAACAAAAAGATTTACACGCAAGTATAAAACCACCATCAAAAAAAGAAATCACAAAAAAAGAGCCAAAAATTACGGTTACAGCGATTGAAGCCGAAACGCTCGCAGCGGCAATTCAGCTTTCGTGTGCGACTATACTTTCTATGAAGGACGAACTCACTCGCTTAGACGCGATCGCTGGAGATGGTGATTGCGGTGATACCTTAGCTGCCGGTGCACAAGCGATTTTAGAAGATTCTGTGGATTACCGATATGCGCATCCGGATCTCGTTTGCGAGCAATTGGCGAATTCGTGCGCTCGATCGATGGGAGGAACTTCAGGCGTTTTATACGACGTCTTTTTTCGAGCCTGCGGGGATGTATTAAAAGACGCGGTAGATGAAAACGATTACGATGCCAATGAATTCGAATACAGAGACGCTTTAGCACGTGGCATTACTGCTATTAGAGAACACGGTAAAGCAAACATAGGCGATCGCACGATGTTGGACGCTCTAATGCCCGCATTAGGTAGATGGGGAATGTTGATGAACGACGATCTCAGACTGCAATGCGATAGAATTGCCAAGGCGGCTAAAGATGGCGCGGAAGAAACGAGACAAATGCAAGCAAACGCCGGTCGCGCTGCTTACGTTAATAAATACAGGCTTAAAGAAATGAACGTCCCTGATCCAGGCGCTTTAGCGTGCGCGGCATGGATCGGAGCGAGTTGCGAAGAGGTTACCAAACTAATGGCGAAACGATCGTACTCATCATTTTGAGAACCCTCTAGGAGATTTTGACGATACGTTCGTTATGTAACTTAATTTGTAATTTTATTAAAAATAATATGTACCCCGTTTCGTACTAGTGCGGTCACGCAATACAGTGCTTCTACTGCCGGCGAACCTGCCTGGGATATAAACCTATAAACCGGCATTCTTGTTGGCTAACTCTTACAGTTGGGTGGATACCGAGTAGCATGTCTGAAACCGTCTTTCAAGAGGTTTTCCATCATCTCTTGTCGGCCTCCTATGAACATCAGATCACGTAGCCTTTTGAAGGAATCGTTTCCTCCGGTTACCTTGCTCTTAGTCAAGAGGTCGGCAAGATTAGCTTTTGTATCTACTTTGAATGGTACGATACATTCTGATCTAACGTATTCTCGGATCGTTTGTAATCTAATTTGGTAGTGTTTCGTGAGCTCAGTCGTCCCATCGAACGCCCTTAGTCGTCCCATCGAACGCCCATGAGAGAGCGTTCTCGGAGTCCACAAATATTGGCAAGTTCATCACGTGCCAATATTTGTGGACTCCGAGAACGTTGGTTCCTCTCATTTGGACTGGAACGGGGAATTTTAATATTCCTAAAACCGATGATACCGTGTTAAGAGTAGACCCGTTTAACATCATGATTTTAGAGTCAATATCTGCAGTACTTACCACGGCCACTAGCCAGTTGTTTAACAACGCCAGCAGATGACCAGTATACCCCAGTTTGACAGTTGATAGGTTTCGAAGAATATCGATCCTATCTTCACTTATAGTGGCGACGAATTACACGGTATCATCGGTTTAGGGTTTATGGTTTAGGGTTTATTGTTAGGAAGAAAAAAATTTGTGATTATCGTTTCCCTAGAAATTCAACACCTTTTGTACTCCGTTATTAAGTAATCATAAACTGATACACTTTGAATAACTAAAAACAATCAATCGGTGCCATTGAGTCGATACAAGTTTCGAGCGAGTCCTTTGATCTGTTATATATAACACACAAGACCTCTCTCTTCTCTCTCTCTCTTTCGATCCGCAATAATCTCTCTCACGAGCATATTCTAAGAATTAGGCCGCGTGTTGGTAAAAAATGAACACCGCTTCGAACAAGAACGAACGAGCTCCGTTGTTATCTACTGCCGATCAAGAACAATTACTGAAGCAGAAGAAGCGCTCGAATAGATCTTCTTCTTCTTCTTCTTCTTCTGAGTCATGGAAACCGAAAGCGGCGATGATAACCGTGACTTGTGCGATCTTAGGGGCGGCCGCGGTCACGAGACAGTCGAGCGACTTACCGATCGAGTTCGACCTGAAGCCGGAGGAGAAAGAATCGGCAGTGGCGAACATGGGATCGAAAACGGCACAAGAAGAACTGCAACGACGAGAACGCTCGGGCGGCGTAGTCGGTAAACTTGGATCCACAGAGGCGTCTGATATGGTTACTTTGACGTTAGGGTGTACTGCGGCGGATACGCTCGGGTTGTTGCCGTTTGATCCGAAAGGGTACTCCGGTCAAGTCGGGGCGAAGCTTTCGTTGAAATCCGTCGATCATAACTTTGATTATAACAAAGCGATTGAGATGACCGAGATCGGCTGTGGTACGTTTGCCGTTGCGCATAAGCTTCAAGAAGGCGAACAGTTTGGTTTTTATTTATACGACGTGAATAATACGACGAAATTTTTGTCCGATATCGGAGCGCAAGCGATCGTTGGAGGGCCGATTTCGGACGCGGATAGAAACGTCGCCGCGTGGGGAGCGGAGACGGAGATCAATGAAGAAAAGAACGCATCGGAGAAGAAGCGTTTGGAAGATGGGGTTGATAATTTGGCGAAGCAAGAGGCTGTGAGGTCTGACGCGTCCGCTGTTGCGTACGCCGGCCAGCGCGGGTTCATCGACGCTTCGGGGAACTTTGTCGCCGATCCGACGCCAGAAAACGCCGCCGCGTTCTCCGATGCGAATAAAGACAATTGGTGGGACGCATATGCCACACACACTGATTACGATACCATGCATTCTCAAACGAAATACTTTGATTGGGGCGCTTGGATCAAATGGATCATTCACGGTCCAGATCATAAGGAGCAACAAATCGAATGCGACAAGGCGGCTGCGACGTGCACGTTGCAAGATTGTAAAGATTGGGAGTGCACGGATTACACGATGCCATGCCTTGAAGGAAACCGAGGATGCACGGAACCGGAAGATTTTACAGGAGCTGCTGCACTCGGTGGTCAGAAGAAAGTTTCCGTGAGAAAGTACGACAAAAGAAAGGAGGTCGCAACTCAAGCGGCCAAAGAACAAAGCAAAACGAATGAAGAAAAGATGAACACAAACAAACGCAACTTATTGTGGAAGCAAACAACGTCCTCTAAAGTGCCGCAGCTTGGAATGGGCAAAGCGTACCCGACGCGCGTCATTGTTTACATGGCTGCCTGTACCAAGGAAAAATCGTTCGGTAAAGACGATATGAGCGGCGTCGAGTTTTTCCCGCGCACGAAGGATAATTCAAACCCTGGTAACGTGTACATGTTCGGGCAATGCTTTAACGTTAGAGATACTGCGACTTGCGAAACGCCAACGGAGCATCACCCGTCTGGATGCGGCGCTGCGCCAGGCGCTGCGCCAACTTCTGGCATAAGCAAGGCGCAACAAAATGCGAATACGGTCGCATCAGTTGCATCAAAGGCTGCTGAAGCCGCCAGTACGACTTCTTCGACTTCAACGGATAACAGTTCAGGTTCTGGTTCTGGTTCTGGTTCTGGTTCTTCCTCAGGCAGTGGTTCTGGTTCTTCGTCTGGTTCCGGTTCTGGTTCTTCCTCAGGCAGTGGTTCTGGTTCTTCTTCTTCGAGTGATTCTTCATCGTCCTCAGCGGCGTCGGCTTCAACAAGCACTTCATCGACTGAGACGGAAGCGGAGAAAAATCCTCTCACTGACAGTAACATCCACGCCGCCGTCTTGGCGTGTCTCTCGGTTGACCCGAAGACTGGTGTCTGTCCAGACGAAAGTTGGGGTTCAATGAGCGGTTGGAACACGAAGAAAATCACGAATATGGACAAATTGTTCTACGACCCTCCCTTGGCTGATAGCTCTGATCGATTATCTTCGTTTAACGGCCTTATCGGCGATTGGGACGTCAGCGGTGTTACTTCCATGAAGCAAATGTTTAAAGACGCTGACGCGTTTACTGGTAAGAACTTTTACAAGTGGGACACGTCACACGTCACCGATATGTCCGGCATGTTTGAGCACGCGACTGTTTTCAACGCCCAAATCGGAGGCTGGCGCGTTCCAAAAGTGCAAAAGATGAACACCATGTTTCAAAACGCGTTTACGTTCAACCAAGACTTATCTACTTGGGACATCAGCTCTGTTACCGATTTCACTCGCATGTTTGCTGGGACGTTAGAGAAAGGATTCGCTCAAGACTTATCCGTCTGGAGCGGAAACATTCAAAGCTCTGCGAAACAGAACAACATCACTTACGAAAACTACGCTCACCAAGCGAAATTCACTTGCGACACTGAAGACGATGGACCGATCGAAACGTGCGTGGCTAAATCGTCGGCGGAACGAGCTTCGGCGGCGAAATTAGCAAAGGCGAAATCTTCAAAAATCACGCGCGAAGAAGCCACTCAAGAAGCTCGCGAAATGGACAAGCTCGCCGAAGCGAAGGAGAAGTCATGGATGAAGCCATCGACTTGGTTCAAGACCGCTTAAGATTAACTAAGCTGGGGTTATTTTTTGCACACTCAAAATGTCACACATACACAATAAAAGCTAATTATATACAATAAGTCACCGAAAGTCTATCACATGCGCGTGTTCTCGCACGATGGAGTATACATAGACCACTTTTAAATTAATGAAACTAAGTACAAGTATTAATATACACCTATATTCTCTCTCGTTTAATTGGTCAAACTTATCTCCGATCACTGCAGTAAAACAAATAAAAACATTTTACAAAACAACGTCGCGGATAACTAAGAACCAGAACATCGAAGCAACGCGAAGCGCGAAGAAGAAGTCTCGCAGAGCTGTCGATCACTGATCAGTACAGAGATATGTTCTAGACATGCGTTGCTCCGAAATTAAATTCGAGACCTGCGTGATGAACTAAATTTTTGAGCATGGGCGTCTGATGGCGAAGCTGTTTCGGCGACAAGTTAAAATTTCTCTCTTCATCCTTATTTTATTTGCGTACGACTTAAAGCTATGCATAAAATAAAGAGTAAGTAAAAATGATATTGGAGATGATTGAGGATAATTCACCGACGCCTTTATGGAAGTTCGTGACCGATCATCAGTTAGTGTTTGCAGCCGAAGTTCTCACGAAATTTGATGAGTTCGATTTGAAGATATTTTATGATTTATGCAGAGCGAGTAGGGAAGTGGTTATTCGATCGAATATCGAATTGAACAACGAGGAACGATATGTTGAAGATGTTAAATCAATGCAAGAGGTAGAGTTAGCGTGGGATAATTATCGATGGGGCGAGGAAGACGTGCATGGTGGTGAGATGACTCAGGAACGTTTCTGCTATCAAGTTGCTCGAACAAAGAACTTGGATTTTCTCAAGTGGGCGCGAGAAGTGAAACAGTGTGCGTGGAATAATGAGACGATCGATTGGGCAGCAAATCAAGGTAATCTCGAGATGGTCAAGTATTGCGTAGAGAATAATTGTCCTATGAATGAGAAAGCGTGTGCTCACGCTGCCGATGAAGGTCACTTGGACGTATTGAAGTATTTATACGAACACGACTGTCCTTGGGATTCGAGTACTTGTCAACGGCTCACAGTAGCTTGTCAACGGCTCACAGTCGCAACCAAATCGATTGCTTAAACTATGCAATAGAACACGAATGTCCAGGATACGAAGATTTTTCATAATAATAATAGAACCATAAACATACACTGACTGTAAAACACGGCGAGCGCTCGAGCCGTCGAGCCGAGCGCGAACTTATTTTTCAAACACGCAATCAAGGGGATCTCTCCATTTCATTTGACGCGAAACATACCAATGAACGACGACGATGATGGAAAACAACACCATCTCGGATCGAACACATCAAACAACTTTAAATCAATCGAACAAATCCCATTCCAGCACGTATGCGCGCTCCTAAACGCATTCAAAACCGGTTCCAAGGAAATCTCGAAACCAAAATATGCCGAGAAGTGTTTGGGGAAATTCGATGAGAAGTATATTAAACCGGTTCAAAGCAGGGATAACGCGTTTTCTTTATGGAGGTTACTTTGCCCGCAGGTCAGTCGCGTTCGTTTTGGATCGATTGATTTATGGGTTTTATGTGCGCATTCGATCGTTCTTAACTGACACATAAAGTTCTCTCTTCTCGTTTTGTATTAACGCGTGCCCACTTTCATGTGCCTGTGAAATAAATATGAAAAACAGTTGGACAAAGAACGCGCGGCGTATAATTTGAAGGAAGGCACTTTAGGAGATGTGATCAGCATCGCGCTCGGGTTGGTAAAGGGGAAGGATAAAATAGTGCGTTTGTTTGTTTATTTGTTTATTTGTTATCGTTTTGATCGCGTTTTGATTGCCGCGCGCGTCCGCGCGAGAAAGAGGGAAAGAGAGACTAACGAGCGAACGAACGAAATTTCTATTGTTTATAAAATTAAATACGTACATAGAAAAATTGGAAGATGAAGAGTAAGGGCGAAGGCTTTGCACAGATTTGCGCGGACGCCTGGGCGGAGTTTAATACAGGTCGTAAGAAGGGCGATCCCGGGATGACCATTAAAGAAGTTAACGATATGCTCAATAATTTGTGCTTGAAGGAAACAAAGACAGAGAAGGCGGCTGTTTTGCGTACTTTTCTCGTACAAGCTAAAGAGAAAGAGGTTGTGTGGATAGTTTCAATAATTTTAAAGGATTTGAAACATGGTGTGAGCGAAAAGATAGTATTAGCGGCTTACCATAAACAAACGTACGAGGCTTTTTCGCATTGCGGCGATTTACACAAAGCGCTCGAACTTTTGAAAGATAGAAACGCTGAATTGAAGAAGAACGATATTGATGTCGGCGATGGATTGATTCTTTCTCAATTAGCGGGAAGGAAGAATACGCCTGCGGATGTCATAAGGTGGGCGCGAGGAAAAGCGTTTGCGATTGAAACAAAATTTGATGGCGAAAGAGTTCAGTTACACCGAAACGTGGACACTTTAGGAGAGAAGTGTCAATATTGGACGCGAAATATGAACGATTTCGGTCCAAGAGGATACGATGCAATAGACGCGTTGTTTATAGGCAACAATGGGCTACCGCGAAAATGTATTCTCGACGGTGAAATAATCGTTTACAACAAAAAAATTAAAGAGTTTGTGGGATTTGGTACGATTAAAAGTGCCTTTATAGGCGCAAACTGGAAAAAGACGAGCGGAAAGCCAATGCCTCGTGTATCGAAAGGTTTCTATGCAAATCCGACGTTGAAGACGGGAGAAGCAAAACAAGACGATGAAGATGATGGACTAAACGACGACGATGATGACGACGACGATAAGGGCGACGACGACGACGATAAAATTAATAAGAACAAAGAAGAAGAAACAAGACTCGAGCTCGAGTGGAAAGATTTTGAAATCGTTTACGTACCGTTCGACATTCTTTACAACGACGATACATCGGTCATTCACGAACCTCTTAGTAAGCGCTACGAAATTTTGAAACATGCGATTCGAGGATGTGTTAATCAAGGATCTGTTGAGGTTGGAGATACTGGTATAACGTGCTCGGTCGTTTCGCCGTTTGGAGAGCAAGGCAACAAACTCGAGGACAACGTCTCGCGGAAATTTAGAACAGTCGTCGAAGAAAATGATCCAAATGCGAGCAATAAAATCAGCGAATGTTTACGCGAAGCGCAAGATCATGGAGAAGAGGGTATCGTCGTCAAATTACTTGATTCACCATGGTTGCCTGGCGAACGCGGTAAAAATTGGGTTAAAATGAAGCCGGATTACCTCGAAACGGCTGATTACGATTGCGTCATCATTGGTGGATATTTAGGAGAGGGCAAAGCTAGGGCAGGTAAAATATCGCAGTGGTTGCTTGGTATTATTGATGGTGAGATGCGAAACGATGCGCGTCCTGTTATAACGACATTCTGTAAAGTTGGAACGGGATTTAGCCACGAGGAACAAGATATTTTGCGTAGGAAGTTGGAACCCTTTTACCAATGGAATCGAAAAGGAGTGGACAAAGGAAAATACACGAAAAATTACGAGCGATACCAATGTAGACAAACTTCTGGCGAAACTCCTGACGTTTGGATTACGAAACCGGAGGAGTCAATAGTCATGACGGTGAAAGGTGACGTTCGTTTAGTTCCTTCGCTCACGTTCAATGCGCCTTATTCTTTACGCTTTCCGAGATGCGTTGCGATACGCACTGACAAGTCTTGGAACGACATTTGCACGACCAGAGATATCATCAACATTGTAGAGGGTGGGAAGGAAAAACTCGTTCGCGGCGATAAAATTGAAGAAGATGAAGATGAAGAAGGTGGCGAGTACAACGCGTTCCACCGCAACAACGCTGCGGGTCTGCAACGAAGAAACAACAAACAAAATCGAAACTTAGCTACATCAGAGAAATTCGTCGAGCATTTGCGACCAGTTGATATAAAAGACGTCGTTCAAATGTCTAGCATTTTCCAAGGTTCGAATTTCAGTTCAATCGGTTGCGATCAAACGAAGAAAAGAGAAGTTGCGCAATTCGTGAAAGAGCGCGGAGGCAAATTTTTCGAATCGGTCACCTCAAACGTGAACCGAATCGTCGCCCCACCAGAGATTGACGAAAACAACGTTTACCTCAAATCATACGACGAAGTTTTATCCACGGAATGGTTGTTTTCGTGTAAAGACAAAATGACTTGGCCGCCAAAAGCTAAAGATTGGATAAACGTCTCTCCTTCAGTCGCGACTCTTTACGACGAAACCATCGATGCATTTGGCGACGCACATACCTCGAAAGAAGACTTGACCGAAGAAGATGTACAAGCTATGCTCAACCAAGTTCAGAAGCGAACGCGGATTGGAACAGAGTTCAAAAAATTGGACTTTATTGATGACGACGATCGCTCAGAAGTTAAGAAAATATGCCGCGCGACGGACCTCTCGAAAGAACTACAGTATTCGAAAACGATAGAATCGATAGAGAAGATGGGTGAAAAGAAAACGGACCCAGTGATACGAGCAACAACGCTCGCCGCGTTCGCTCGTACTTCCTCTGATTATTTCAATCAGTTGAACGACGCATAGCCGCGCGCGCGCACGAAGCCGAGAGCATTTTTTTCGTTCCTCCGTTCTCGTTTTTAGTAAAACTAAAAATCTATAATTGGCTTCTCCTTTTTCCAAAACGGTACACAATCGATTTGGCCTAAAATTAGAACTTCAAAAAACGCACACAAAAAAAACTTCTTTTTAAAACACGCGCAAAAGCTTCACTGCGACCGCGCGATCAGAAACGCAAACATTCTTTCCCATTGCCAAACCAAAGCGCGGAAACGTACTCGAGCAATTACGCGCGCGTTCGTGCAATCGTTCTGTGCGCTGGCCAGGATCGACATAAGCGGCTTCGCCGCGAGAGTGGATGAACAGTACGCGAGATCTCGCAGTGATTTTAAACAGCCACCATTAAATAGAAAAAACGGTGATTTTAAACAGCCACCATTAAATAGAAAAAAAAAAAAAAACGAAGAAGAAGAAGAAGAAGAAGAAGCGTTTGACGAAATCGATCCAGGCGCGGAAGTCAAGCGTTTTTTAAACGAAGCCTATTTCTGCAGAATAGAGGAATTAGCGCGAGCGTTCGGGGGAACGGTCGTGAACTTCGCTGGCGATGCCGCGTGTTGCATGTTTAGGAACAGAAGAGCAAAATCTGCAGATCACGTTTTGCAGAGTGAACGTGATGAAGATGATGAGGGAGCCAGCTCGGTGGCTTTGAAAAACGCGCGCAAGTTTGCGGATGAAGTTCTCGGAGGAGGATGGTTATTCCAAGCGACGATGGAGAACGAGTTTTTTCAGGACGTGAGCGTGCGGATCGCCGTTGCGAGCGGTAACGTCGTAGAAGCCTGCGTTGGAGGTTTCCATGGGAAGTTTGAGTGTATTATTTTCGGCGAAGCGTGCGAGAATTTAGCGAAAGAGGCGAGGCTAGCGAAACCGCGAAAAGTTTCATCGCATCGTGGTGAGATGACCGCTATTGTTATATCTCCTGATAGTAGTTCGCGCGTAAATAGGGAGCACGCGCGAATGAAGAATCGGCTGATGTATCGACAGAACGACATGTTTAACCATTTTTTGTTAAGAAACGCTCGAATAACTTTCCAGAGAAGGCGGATGCGCTTTCATAATAAAAATTGGACCAGTAATCGAGACGAAACCGTTGCAATCGTGTTCGCACATATTTCTCTCCGACAATTCAACGATGATGATTACTGTGATGATGATGATGATGATGATAACGACGACGACAACGAAACCAAAAAAGAAGAAGAAAGCAGTAAAAGTAGAAGTAGTCATAACAGTACGAGTTCGCTCGAGCGCGATATCCAAGCGTTCAGTCGCATAGTAGAACAAACGCAAATGTTCTGCACGCGCCACGACGGCTCGTTCCTCCAACTCGGTGCCGACGAAGGCGATTCTCTCGCAATCGTCTGCGCGTTCCGAACAAAGTTCACGAAAGACTCCACGCTCGCGAAAGCCGTTTGCGCCAAAAACGCGCTAAAATACGCGCGCTGTCTCTCTCGCGTAAGAGATTGGGACCATTTCTTATCCACGAGCGCTCACATCGGCGTCGCGATAGGTAACTGCTGCCTCGGTATCGTCGGCGATCCTAACGCAGATCGTTTTGAATACCTCGCGACCGGTCAAGCCGTGAACAGAGCCGCGAGACTCGCAAAGGGTTCGATCGTTCTCTCTCGCCCCAGTCGTACTCCTACTCGTTCAGAAAATACGTCGTCTCGTTCTACGAAGAAACGAGAAACGGCCGCGACCGCGAGCGCTCGAATCGACCAAGAAATCATTAAATCAATCTACAATCACGAACGTGATCAAAACTCTAGTTCTCCCGTCGATTTCCTGCGTTCCATCGACGTCTCGATCAAAGGCGGCGATCGAGTTCAAGCTTTCACTTTTTCTTAAAAACTGGTTTTCTTTGTTTCAATTGGCGATTGGCACTTCTTAAAATAAGCAAAGAATTTCAAAAAAAAGAACAAAAACTCGTTATTATTAAAGAAGTCACATCATAAATAAATAATTAATTAATTAATTAAAATGGAACAGGTCAGTCATTTCATTCCATTCGCTCTCGTCTCGAACGCGAAAGCTCTCCTGTGCCCTTTTCTTTTCAGAGCGAGGGCGACCGCGTTTAAAAAATCGGAATGTTTTGTTTTGTTTTGTTTTTAATTTCTTCTTGTTTTGGAAAACGAAGACGAAAGAATTGAACGTACGTTTCTTTGGAAACTGCTTCTCGATCACTTAAAAGCGTTCAGAGAGTTCGCATGG
>Ga0302126_10001440_pt1 | contig 14147 bp, 13 predicted proteins | sample CB4_20m_MG_FD_203108 | JGI IMG/M metagenome (GOLD analysis project Ga0302126, IMG submission 203108) | Marine microbial communities from Western Arctic Ocean, Canada - CB4_20m | ecosystem: Environmental > Aquatic > Marine > Oceanic | place: Canada: Western Arctic Ocean | collected 2017-09-24 | reverse complement strand
TTGCTTCGATTTGGTTGTAAAAATGCGGACTAATCACTCTGATTTAACCGTTAATATGATGAGTTTCTCATGTCTTCTGTGGCCAGCTCTGCGATAGAGCAAAAGGTTCGAGCCTGGCTTAACCATTTTGTGGTGGGCCTGAATTTATGTCCCTTCGCTCGGCCTGTAGTGTCGTCTAGTAGTTTACGTATTCATGTCTGTGAATCGGATCGGTTACAGTTGGTCGCTGAGACTTTTATGGACGAACTACTTTTAATTCAACGATCTTTAGAGTCTGAAATTGCAACCACGCTATTGGTCTTCCCCAATGCGCTCAATGATTTTGATGAGTACCTGAGTTTTATCGAAAATGCGGAGGAGCAAATCGAAGAGATGGGTTTGATCGGCATTATTCAGTTGGCAAGTTTTCATCCAGATTATCAGTTTGACGGTGAGCCCGCAGATTCCGTGAGCCATTTTACCAACCGCTCACCTTACCCAGTTATCCACTTTTTGCGTGAAGAGATGGTCGGAAAAGCGCTTGAAAACTTTTCCCATCCAGAAGAGATCCCAGAAAATAATATACGAACAATGGAATCCATCGGCCGCAAGGAAATCGAGAAGCGCTGGAAAAGCCTTAAATGAGCGGTAAATCCTATGACGTGATTGTCTTAGGCGGCGGCGCTGCTGGATTATTCTGTGCATTTATTGCTGGCCAAAGAGGACGGTCGGTTTTGGTTTTGGAGGGTAGTAATAAAGTTGGTAAAAAGATTCTGATGTCTGGTGGAGGGCGCTGCAATTTTACTAATTTAGACATCCAGCCAGAAAATTATCTTTCAGCGAATCCTCATTTTGTAAAGTCTGCACTCAATGGCTATACCCAGTGGCAGTTTATCGAGATGGTGGAGCGGTACCAAATCCCGTACCACGAAAAGAGTCATGGCGAGCTATTTTGTGATGATTCAGCCAAAGATATATTAAAAATGCTGGTCGCTGAGTGTGATCTCGCCAAGGTTGCGATTAAGGCGAAATGTACGATTAATAAGATTGTTGCTGAAGAGGGCGCTTACTACGTAAAAACGTCACAGGGTGGATTTAGATCAAGGTCTCTGGTGATTGCGACGGGTGGTCTTTCAATCCCCACCATGGGCGCATCGGGATTTGGTTATGAGGTGGCTGAGCAGTTTGGTCTCGGCATCTTGCCTCGTCGAGCAGGACTTGTTCCTTTTATGTTTACCGATAAATTAAAGCAGATTTGCGAGCGTCTTTCGGGCCTGTCAGTCGATGTCGTTATGTCCGTTAATGGGATCAGCTTCCGTGAGAATTTATTATTTAGTCATCGTGGGATCAGCGGTCCAGTTGCGCTGCAGATTTCAAGTTATTGGCTGCCAGGACAAAGTGTTGATGTAAATCTTTTGCCCGATACAGACATTATTGGAATGTTGTTGGACTTTAAAGAAAAAAAAGGGAGGTCGTTGCTTCGGAATCTGCTGTCTCAGCATTTCTCTCGGGGCTTGGTTCTGGAACTACAGGAATTATTTTGGGCTAATTATATGGATTACGCCATCGCCGAAATTCCTGATGCGGCATTGGCTGATATCGCTTCGAATTTGTCATGCTGGCAAATCAAACCCTCAGGCACCGAGGGTTATCGCACCGCTGAGGTCACGTTGTGTGGAGTCGACACAATTCACCTCTCGTCTAAGACTATGGAATGTAAAACGCAGTCAGGATTATTTTTTATTGGTGAGGTCATGGATGTGACAGGCCATTTGGGTGGATATAATTTCCAGTGGGCGTGGGCTTCTGGGTATGCTGCGGGCTCTTTTGTATAAAGCAATTTGGGGCTCCACGAACCAAGTTTTCGATGATTTATTTCCGAGCGCTCCAAGATGTGAGATCCTTCGGTCGTTGTAAGCGCATAAATTCAGAAAAATCTTTTTTAAGATAAAGATCTATTTATACAAGATTAAATTTTCACCAGACCATTTTACAGGGAGGCTGTTGATGCGAATCGGATCCCCAAAAGAAGTAATGCCGGGAGAAGCGCGCGTTGCTATGACGCCGGATTCCGCGCTGCAGTTGCAAAAGCTGGGGCACGAATGTTTTATTGAAACTAGTGCCGGCATGGCTGCCAGATTCTCGGATCAAGACTATCGCGACGCGGGCGTAACCGTATTGGATAATGCCGCTCAGTTGTTTGAGCGGGTTGATGTGGTTACGAAAGTCAGGCCTCCGATTGAGAGTGAATTAGATCGACTCAGCCCGGGCCAAACATTGATTGGATTTTTTGACCCGGCCGGCAACGAGGCTTTGCTTGAAAAAGCGAAGGCCCTAAAAGCCAATGTCATTGCAATGGAAATGGTTCCTCGGATTTCGCGTGCGCAAAAAATGGATGCGTTGTCCTCAATGGCAAATATTGCGGGATATCGAGCGGTTATTGAAGCGGGTAATAATTTTGGTCGTTTCTTTACAGGCCAGATTACTGCGGCTGGGAAAGTGCCTCCTGCCAAGGTCTTGGTCGTGGGTGCTGGTGTAGCTGGTTTGGCAGCAATTGGGACTGCACAATCATTGGGTGCAATAGTGCGCGCTTTTGATGTTCGTCCGGAAGTTGCTGAGCAAATTGAATCCATGGGCGCTGAATTTTTGTTTCTGGATTTTGACGATAGTCAGGATGGAGCGGCTACAGGTGGTTACGCGGCTCCATCAAGCCCTGAGTTCCGTGAAAAGCAGTTGGCATTATTCCTCGGGCAGGCGTCTGAAGTAGATATTGTGATCACGACTGCACTGATTCCAAACCGCGAAGCGCCTGAGCTCTGGACCAAGGAAATGGTTGAGAAAATGAAGCCGGGTTCTGTGATCGTTGATCTAGCGGCGGAGAAGGGCGGCAACTGCAAACTGACTGTTGCCGACGAGAAAATCGTCACTGAGAATGGTGTCACGATTATCGGTTATACGGACTTCCCAAGCCGGATGGCAGCGCAGGCATCTACACTCTATTCCACTAATATTCGTCATATGGTTGCGGATCTGACCCCGGAGAAAGATGGGCAAATCCATCACAATATGGATGATGATGTGATTCGTTCGTCCACAGTAACGTTTAACGGAGAGATTACCTTTCCGCCACCACCGCCAAAAATTCAGGCAATTGCGTCGAAGAAGGTAGAAAAAGTACCTGAAAAGACGCCTGAAGAAAAAGCCGCGGATGAGACTGAGGCCTTCGCAAAGGCCGGTCGCCAGCAGACCAAGCTATTGGTTATTGGGGCGGTATTGACGGCATTGATTGGTTCGGTTGCGCCGGCTGATTTCATGCAACACTTTATTGTATTTGTGTTGGCGATTTTTATTGGGTTCCAGGTGATTTGGGGTGTTGCTCATTCGCTTCATACGCCATTGATGGCGATTACGAATGCGATTTCAGGAATCATTGTGCTGGGTGCGCTGCTGCAACTGAACGCTGATGGGTCCACCGTTGTAACGGTGCTGGCAGGGATTGCGGTGTTGATTGCGACAGTCAATATTGTCGGGGGCTTTATGGTGACACGCCGGATGCTCCAGATGTTTAAGAAGTCATAAGCGGAGCGATAAGAGATGACATTTGGACTTCAAACTGCCGCTTATATTGCGGCAACGGTACTCTTTATTTTAGCGCTCGGCGGGCTCTCTAATCAGGAAAAAGCAAAACGGGCCGTGTGGTTCGGCATCATCGGGATGGCGATTGCGGTGATCGCGACCATCGCTGGGCCGGGTGTTGAAGTCAGTCCAATGCTGATAGGTATCATCGTGACCGGTGCTCTAATTGGCGCCTTAGTTGCGAACCGCGTTGAGATGACGGGTATGCCTCAATTGGTTGCTGCGCTGCATTCGTTTGTTGGGTTGGCAGCAGTCTTTATTGGTATCAATTCAGATATGACAGCGCACGATTTTCCTTCATCTGCTGCTCAGGTGATTCATGAAGTAGAGGTCTTTCTCGGCGTCTTTATTGGTGCCGTGACGTTTACCGGGTCAATTATTGCCTACGGAAAATTAGCCGGCAAGATCGGCGGGAAGGCACTCATTCTGCCGGGTCGCCACCTTTGGAATATTTTTCTGGTGGGTGGTTCGTTGATTTTGTTGGTGATGTATATGAACCATGCTGGTTCTTGGACATTGTATGCGATGACAATTTTGTCGCTGATTTTGGGTGCTCACTTAGTAATGGCGATTGGTGGCGCCGACATGCCTGTTGTGGTGTCAATGCTCAATTCCTACTCCGGGTGGGCGGCAGCTGCGACTGGTTTTCTATTGGGAAATGATCTTCTCATCGTTACGGGGGCCCTGGTTGGTTCCTCTGGTGCGATTTTGTCGTACATCATGTGTAAAGCCATGAATCGGCAATTTGTAGCGGTGATTTTGGGTGGCTGGGGCGATGCATCTGGTCCTGCGATGGAAATTGACGGCGAGCAAGTCGCGATTGATGTCGATGGAGTGGCATCTTCACTTGATGACGCGGACTCTGTTGTTATTGTTCCAGGTTATGGAATGGCAGTGGCTCAGGCACAACAGTCAGTAAGCGAGCTCACACGTCGGTTAAGGGCAAAGGGTAAGTTGGTGCGTTTCGCAATTCATCCCGTGGCAGGCCGTTTGCCAGGCCACATGAATGTGTTGCTTGCTGAGGCTAAGGTTCCTTACGATATCGTGCTTGAAATGGATGAGATCAACGACGATTTTGCCAATACAGATGTTGTCATCGTCATTGGTTCCAACGATATCGTGAATCCAGCGGCGCAAGAGGATCCAAATTCTCCAATTGCCGGTATGCCTGTTCTAGAGGTATGGAATGCAAGGCAAGTCTTTGTTTCTAAACGTGGACAGGGCACCGGCTATTCAGGTATCGAGAATCCTCTTTTCTTCAAAGAAAACACTCGGATGCTATATGGTGATGCAAAGGCGAGCTTGGATGAGTTGTTGAAGAAAATTAACTAATTAACATGCGTTAGTTCCAGAAAGCCCTCTGAACTATAATTCGGGGGGCTTTTTTAATTTTGAGTTCGGCGCAACATAAAAGCTAGAGGAATACGATGAGCCAAGAGCGACAGCTAAATATTTTGGGCGAGCCACTGATCCCATGTTCAATGGATCCGTTGACGGGCTATTTTCGAGATGGTTGCTGTCAAACAGATGCTTCGGATCGTGGTAGTCATGTCGTTTGTGTCGTAATGACTGCTGATTTTCTTGATTTTTCGCTGCGCCACGGTAACGATTTGATCACTCCTAGGCCAGAATTTCAGTTCCCAGGTTTGAAGCCTGGCGATTTTTGGTGCTTGTGTGGTCTTCGATGGGTTGAAGCTATTCGTCAAGGCATTGTGGCTCCGATCATTCTAGAGGCGACTCATGAGAAAATTCTTGAGCACGTTAGTTTGGAAACCCTAGTGCATAATGCTTACCGAAAAATTCACTAGTCTGTTTGTGTCCGTTGTCTTATTTCTAGAATGGATGGATGCATCAATATTTCGGGCCAGAAGTAGTCACGGCGACGCCCAAAATTAGGTTAAAATATTTTAAATTTATTGGCTGAGATGGCAAAAATAAATGGATTCCTTGGATACTCGACTTAAAATTTTGGAGCCAGAAAATAAGCCGCTTATTGAGTTGTTCAATGCCTTGGCTGTGGCGGCGAATGAGATTTCTGTTCGGATTTCACGCGGCGGCGATTTTGGGAGCATAATCGGCGACGAGAATGCGGACGGCGATGCCCAAAAAGCACTGGATGTTCTTGCTGACGAAAAGTTTTTGGAGGCCGCGACGGGATCTAAAGTAGTTGCTGCATATTGCAGTGAAGAACAGGATCATGCCGTTATTCTCGATGAGAGTGCGCCTCTGGTGGTTGCGATTGATCCACTCGATGGCTCTTCAAATATTGATGTGAATGTTTCGATCGGAACAATCATTTCTGTCTTACCAAACCCTGGTGGTGATTTACAGCAGGCGGTCATTCAGCCAGGGGAGCGTCAATTGGCGGCTGCCTTTTTTGTCTATGGCCCACAGACCACGTTATTTCTCACCACTGGGAAGGGTACTGATTTGTTTCGCCTTGATCCAGATGTTGGCATTTTCGTGATGATCGAAGAGGGCGTCTTGATTCCCGAAGAAACCAGTGAGTACGCTATTAATGCATCCAATGCTCGTCGATGGTTCCCGCCCATGCAACGATATATTGGTGATTTGATTCTGGGTGAGGAGGGTCCTCGTGAACGTAATTTCAATATGCGTTGGATTGGCTCATTAGTTGCGGACGCAGGACGAATTTTTAATCGCGGCGGCGTTTTTCTCTATCCAGGAGATAATCGACCGAACTATGAAACTGGTCGTCTGCGTCTTATCTATGAAGCGAATCCGGTTTCTTTCTTGATTGAGCAGGCTCATGGAGCAGCCACTGATGGTTCTAACCGCATTCTTGAAATAATGCCAAAGGCAATTCATGAACGTGTCCCATTCATTTTTGGATCAAAAGTTGAAGTAAGCTGGATCGCGAACTATGAGTTGTAGAAGCGCATGGAATGAGCCCCAAGGGTTTAGTCTGAAGGCTAGGACGCTCCTTTATCCGACTCAATCGACGTTTGGTCACCCTAGATGCCTGTCCTTTACCTGGCAGCTGCGGCAGCTTAATCTTACGTCCTATTACTCCGCATAAAAAAGGAACTCAACATGGCCGATGTAAAAATCGCCCCATCAATACTGGCATCTGATTTTAGTCGCTTAGCTGAAGAGATTTGTGCGGTCGATGCTGCTGGCTGTGATTGGATTCATTTAGACGTAATGGATGGGCATTTTGTTCCTAACTTGACCTTTGGTCCGCCCATTATCGAGGCAGTCCGAAACACAACGTCAAAAACGTTTGATGCGCATTTGATGGTGAGTAACCCAGACCGGCTCTTGCCGATATATGCGAAAGCTGGTTGCGACATCATTACGGTGCATGCTGAAGTTTGTGATCATCTTGATCGGACCTTAGCCAGTATTCGTGAATTAGGTTGCAGGGCCGGCGTAAGCCTGAACCCACATATGTCTGAAGATTGTCTGAAATATGTGTTAGATCGTTTGGATCTGGTGCTTGTGATGAGTGTAAATCCTGGGTATGGCGGTCAGTCTTTTCTTCCGAGTGTCGTGGAGAAAATTTCGCGCATTAAGGCAATGCTTGACGGGCGTGAGGTCGATATTGAAGTGGATGGAGGAATCACGGCCGAGACAGCACCTTTAGTGGTCGCAGCAGGAGCAACTGCGCTGGTGGCCGGGTCCGCTGTATTTAAAGGTGGAACACAAGAAGCTTATCAAGCCAATATTCAGTCGATTCGTGATTCAGTCAAGAGTCTATGAGTTCAAAGGGCTCAGAATGGGCTTTGAGAGAAATGGTATGGCTCGCTTTGCCTCATGCAATGAGGTTCAGGCCACCATTTTTGGGTCGCTTGGTTTAGTGAGATTTTTTCGGCAAGATTTCTCGATGATCAGACCTGGTCGCGAATAACACCACGAACAATACCAAGAACTTCAACGTCGGCATTGTTCAAGATAATTGGTTCCATGCTGTTGTTCGCGGGAAAGAGTTTTACACCGTCTTCATCCACTTTGAGTGTTTTTAGTGTTACTTCTTTGCCATTGATGCGAACCACGACTTTTTCACCATTTTCGGCAGCTTGTGATTGCTCGATAATAACCAAGTCACCCGGCAGTATATTGGCATCACGCATGGAATCACCTCGCACTCTTAGTGCGTAAGTGTTCTTTTTAACCAGTCTTGCTGGAACCGCGACAGTGGCCTCTTCGGGAAACATTTCGATTGGCTGGCCGCAAGCGACCCAGCCCAATATGGGGACTGCGCAAAAGCCTTCAGAAAATGCTCTCTCAAAGGATTCAGCTTCGAGAGGCGCAGATTGTTTGGTTTGTGGCAGTAAGACCGTTACCATGACGAAGTCCTCAAATAATTAACTGGTAATATATACAGCAACGTGAAACCGATTGCCAATCTTTCTCAGGTTCAATGCGATCCTGGCGTCCTGCACTTTCTTCCGCTTGGTGGTTCTGGCGAGATTGGAATGAACCTTAATCTCTATGGTATAGATGGTCAGTGGTTGATCGTGGATATTGGGATTACGTTCGCGGACGATACGACCCCACCAGGGATTGATGTGATTTGTCCAGACATCTCTGCACTTCAATCGATCAAAGAATCTATCGTTGGGATTGTAATTACTCACGCGCATGAAGATCACGTGGGTGGTCTGCACTATCTCTGGCGCCAATTAAAAACACCAGTTTACTGTACAGCTTTCACTGCGTCGGTCGCACGTCGGAAACTAGGCGAGGCCGGACTGCTTGATCAGGTGCCCGTGAATGAAGTGTTGCCGGGCGCTTTTATGGAGTTAGGACCATTTGGCCTTGAATGGGTGACTCTGACTCATTCGATTCCGGAGGCGAATGCGCTCGTTATACGAGCGGGCGAACAGACAATTTTTCACACCGGTGATTGGAAACTTGACCCGGACCCAGTTGAAGGTGCGCACTATGATGATCGGCGCCTTCTGGAATTGGGTGAATTAGGCATAGATTGCGTTGTAGGTGATTCAACCAATGCAACAGTCGATGGCTGGTCCGGTTCTGAAGCGGAGTGTCAGAAAGGTTTACTAGAGGTTATTGGTCAACAGACTAACCGAGTTGCAGTGACTTGTTTCTCTTCGAACACAGCGCGCTTATCAAGCCTCGGTGATGTTGCTCATGAGACAGGCCGGCGTATTTCGGTACTTGGTCGCAGCTTATTTAATTATCTGCAAACGGCCAAGGCAACTGGGTATTTGAGAAATTTTCCACCTCTGGTTCCGACCACTGATCTTGATTATCTGCCGCGATCGGAGCAATTGATTCTAGCAACTGGATCCCAGGGTGAGCCTAGAGCGGCGATGGCCAAACTCGCTAAAGGCGAGCATCCCGATCTGTTACTTGAACCCGACGATACGGTTGTGTTTTCTTCCAAAGTCATTCCTGGTAATGAAAAAAAATTAGACCGCTTGTATGACCTGTTGTCGAATAAAAAGATTCATGTCATTACGGAGCGGGATGCGCCAATTCATGTGTCAGGACATCCATGCAGAGATGAGCTGCGTTGGCTGTATCGGGCCTTGCGTCCTAGTTTTGTGATTCCGGTCCATGGAGAAGATCGTCATATGGCTGCCCACGCGGACATCGCGGTTGAGCTTGGTTTTGGAGCGAGCCGTGTCAAAAATGGGGATGTACTTGCATTGACGGCTGATGGTCCAAAGTTTGTAGCATGTGTGTATGCCGGTCGGCTTGGACTGTCAGGAACGAGTTTAGTGCCATTATCTGATCGAGCTCTGTCAGAGCGTCGTGTGCTAGCCGTTGGCGGTATGGTGACGGTAACGCTAGTCTTAGACAAGAAGGCCCGACTAATGGCCGCACCCCAAGTGCAGTTAATCGGAGTTCCATCTGGCGAACTTGATCACAAGGTTTTGATTCAAAATTTAGTGGCCTTGGTCGAAGACGTCTTGGCCGATCAAAGTAGTCGTGTGCTCCAGTCAGATGAATTACTCCGAGAGACGATTCAGAGAGACTTTGGAGCGATGCTTAGGCGTTGGTTGGGTATCAAACCTAGGCAATTGGTGAACGTAGTTCGAGTCTGACCGATCACCGCGTCTATTTGACGGCGAGAAAAACCTCGAAACATACCCATTTTCCGATGGTCATTACGTCGACAAAACCTGCCCTTGCAAGCATTCTCTTATTTTCTTCGGTTGAAAATGGTTCCATCACACCACGAAGGGAACGGGATTTTGAATTAATTTCATCATCTGAGTAGCCCTGGCGTGTCTTGAAATCCATGTATATTTGAGAAGCCCAGTCCTGAAAACGAGCATCCGGAGCTCTTACTTTTTCAGCTAAAATGAAGCCGCCACCCCAATCTAAACTATCGTAGATTTTCTGAATGGTGTCTTGCCTGTGTCGTGGGTGTAGAAACTGCAGAGTGAAAAAAGAAGTGACCAGTTGAGTATTTCCAGGAAATTCCATTAATTCGATTTTTTGCTGAGCGAATTCGATACGCCTATCGCTGGCATTGATGGCTTGCGCATGGGCTACCATTTCATCAACTTCGTCGACTCCGATTACTTTTAAATTCTCTAGATTGTCGAATCTTTCGCATAATTTGTTGGCAAAAGTGCCTGTTGAGCAGCCTAAGTCGAGAACCACACTGTCTGTTTTTAGTAAAAAATCTGCATAGTTAAGTGCCAGTTCGTGAAACTCGTCGTATAGCGGAACAGATTTTGATACGTGGGAATCGAAATTTTCTTCTATTCCTGAGAAGGTCCAGCGTTCTTTTCCAGTAAATTTAGAGTCCATCAAAAATCTTCCAACTGATTAGAGCGCAGCCAATAAGCAATTACGATAACGAAGTCGGCATTCAAATGTAAATGTCTCTCGTGAAGATACCTAAAGACAATCTCTGTCTTGCTTAAGCTGCTAGGCAGCCTTAAGAGGTTTAGAAAGACCTGTCTGAATTCGAATGATTGTTTTTCTACGAGTAGTTCTCTATATTCTTTTATATTATAACGATTAATTAATTATGTATTTTAAGCAATTAAAAATCGGGTGTATCGTTAATTTTCATTTATTTTTAAAGGAAGTGAACAATGAAGCAATTCGGTACATTATTGGCTGTTTTTTTCGCTTTGATTACGTTTAATGGGGCTTTTGCTGCTGTTGGAAGTGGTTATGACAAACAAAAGGTTGTTTACCATGTCAATTACAGCGACGTGAAACGTTCCATAGGCGCAATGCGTAATGCGCAAAATCACATCAATGCACTGGGTGAAAATAATTATGAGATCAAATTTGTTTTGCACGGTAACGGTGTGGAGTTACTCCGTAACGTGGCCGAAGAAAGTGCAAAGGCGGCTGGTCAAATTGATTCTCTGAGAGCTCAAGGTGTTGAATTTAATATATGTAATAACACGTTAAATGGTCGTAAAATTGCGCTCGAAGATTTGTACTTTGCAGAGGCCTCTGACGTTGTACCATCGGGCGTTGCAGAGATCGGTAAGCTTCAGCAAGAAGGGTTTGTCTATTTGCGACCCTAGCCAAGAGTGACCAGCTTCAGCGCTCAGATGTAGGCAGCAAAACAAAGTTGCCTACATGCTTTTTCTGACTAAAAGTAACCTGGGCCAGCTCGATATTGTGCAAGGGAAATGTCTGTGCCAGCAGCGGGCGAATTTCATCCGCTTCTATATACGACACTAAGTTACGAAATACCGGTTCATCCCATGCCGTCGAACCGAGCAAAGTAATGTCTTTTAAATAAAGGTCGCGCATGTCTAAGGAGACAATGGGCCCTGCGATAGCACCTGAAGTGGCATATTTGCCGCCCCTGCTCAGTAGTTTCAGTAGTTTAGGAAAGTCTGAACCACCCACATTATCAACTACCAGGTCCACGCTGGCCTCATTTAACTGGGCTTGGATATCGTTTTCGCGGGTCACGATCTGATCCGCTCCAATCGCTCGAACTGACTCAGCCTTCGATTCACTAGTGATCGCTGTAACATAAGCGCCCCGGCGTTTAGCTAGCTGAATGGTTGCAGATCCCACGCCCCCAGAGGCCCCAGTAATCAAAACGTGCTGACCTGAGGAACAGCCGGCTCGGATCAACATGTTCTCAGCTGTCCCGTAGGCGCAGGGAATAGTTGCTAACTCGGCATCTGTCCAGTTGCAAGCCACAGGAAAGACCTCGCTGGCTGGTACGGTAACGTATTGCGCAAAAGCACCATCAAAGTCCGATGCCATCCAAACTGACTCGAGCGATCGAAACCCATTGGTCCGCATGCATGAACGCACGAGTACGCGAGCGCCGAGTAAATGGGAGTCACATACTGAGCCCACAACCACTACTTTACCGCAGCAGTCAGTTCCCTGAATCAGCGGGAAGGGCGTTGCGCCTGCCCAACCACCAGGGATGGATTCATCTTCCAAAGATTTCACGGCCAATGATGTGTTGGTTGCGCCATCAATTGATGAGGCATACCAGCCCAAACGTGTGTTGATATCGGTGTTGTTAATGCCAGCGGCTAAAACGCGGATAAGGACTTCTCCCGTCCGTGGCGTCGGCGTCGGGACGCGCTGGTAAGTCAATTTGTCATAACCGCCGCAGCCCATTGTGACGACTGCCATCATTGTACTGGGCGCATCAAACATCAGCGTCTCCTGTAGGGGTTGCTATTAACGTCTTTCTTTGTCACGAGACTCAGTCTAGCTTTATTGCGACTGTATGTGCTGCGTAAGGCTAGGTAATAATTTGTATGGTGGGTCTTGCGCGTAAAAAAGAGCCTTTTTCTGGCTAAATAGTGAGCCAGTAATGATTTGTATTTAAATGTATCTATATTCGAGAAAGGAAAATGAGCGTCTCACTCGCGCAGCATGCAATCAAGTCTTATGGAGTTAGGAAGTTCTTTAAGATAAATCGGAGCCTGACCCCATGTCTATTAACAGTTCTGTTGCGCTCATTAAGCGGTCTAGGACCTACGAAAGGGAGGAAGATCGATTTAAAAACACACTATAGAGCCTATTCCGACGATTTTATGCTTACTATTTCCCACTTTTTTCTTAATTTTATTAAAATTATAATTATCGGACTAATATTAGAAAGCGGCGCCCAAAAATCTATTGATGTGTTTTTTACGGGGCAATAAATTGACTAAATCTAACAAAAAGTGGGAGGTGTTGGGCTAATTTTGAGAAAATTATGCTTGTGTAGCCATATATTCAGATTTTGAGGTGTGTTGAAATCCGGGAAGATGTTTATACTGATTCGGAGCCGCCAGAGATGATTTGGTGGGGGTTGCCAATAAGGAATTGTCGATTTTCTAGGCCATCACGATTCTGGCCAATTTAAAATTAGTAGTTTATTACCCAATTTTTCAGTGTCCTTATGATTTTCAATTTAAGCGATAGAGCGAGTAATCGATAAGGAAACCGCTTTTAATTAGCGGAATCGATATTTCCTCCGGCCAACCCTGCTTTTCAATTGTTCGCTTTTCGCACAAAGGCAAAAGTTCGTTTGCATCAGTTCTTGAAAATAATATAAATGTAAAAATCGATGAGAACATGTGTTGGCAGGGGAAGCGCAGTGAAAATTTCAGTGAGAATTACAGGCCTTATTTTTTGTTGGTTACTGCCAGCGGGAGCGTATGCCCATGAGCCCCTATTTAATAACGGGAGTGCCGAGGATTATCGGAGAGCAGCATCACTGAGCGGCGATACGAGAACTATTCAAGCTGACACAGAAGGGCTCTGGCCAAGAGTAGGTGAGGGCTCCGAATATTCGATTGAATCTAATAAGGTGGTGATTACCGATAACGAAAACTACATTACAATAAAAACCAATAACCTTCCGGATCATACGCTTACGACAACCAATCCGAACTGCGCTAAAGTTCAGAGCTATACATTTAAAATTCCAAAAAATCCCGAGCGTTTGGATTCTCCGCGTAAAATTACTAAACGCATGCAAGAAATAGGCGTGGCTTTAAACGGCGTCGTCATTGCTGGTCCTTTTGATTCGCAGAATAAAATTGCTCCGTATAATCGGATAGTTGATCAGTGCGCATCGCATGCTGATCCGGAAGGAATGTATCATTACCATTTTGCTCCACTCTGTTTAAAGGATGCGGCTGGAGAGAAGATAGGATTGAAAAATGATCGGCAAATTGGTTGGTCTTTTGATGGGTTTAAAATTCTTGGTCTAGCCGATAGGCAGTTGCACAAGCCGGAGATCGACATCTGTAACGGTCATGAACATGACGAAGAGTATCACTATCATGCAACCAGAGATTTTCCATTCTTTATGGGTTGTTATGCAGGTAAGCCGTTCAATCAAAACTTTAAACAAAAAAAGCGCACTCCTGGTGGTCCTGGATCGAGTAATAATTCTTGCCCGAGTGATATGAAGCGAGTAGGCATGTCGGGTGGACCCAAAGGTGGAAAAGGTGGTCGGCCTAATTTTGAAAAAGCAGTGAAAGCTTTGGGGGTTAGTGAGCAAGAGATAAAACGTGCGCTCGGTCCTCCTCCTGGGGATTTTGAGCGGGCAGCTAAGCAGCTTGGTATTAGTGCAGATGAGCTGAGAGATGCTT
>Ga0302126_10001437_pt1 | contig 14161 bp, 10 predicted proteins | sample CB4_20m_MG_FD_203108 | JGI IMG/M metagenome (GOLD analysis project Ga0302126, IMG submission 203108) | Marine microbial communities from Western Arctic Ocean, Canada - CB4_20m | ecosystem: Environmental > Aquatic > Marine > Oceanic | place: Canada: Western Arctic Ocean | collected 2017-09-24 | reverse complement strand
TTTTTCTATGTTTTAAGCACCTTATCTCCTCTGTTCTTCTTCTCTTTTCAGCTTTTCGCTTTCTTCTTTCTTTTGCACAAAAGCCAAAAAACCAAAAAAATATGAACCGGGCACTCGGGGAGTCGGGATATACGGTATAGGGATTATAGGGAACACTATGGCACCCACGCGGGCACTCATAAATTCTTTTTAATCACAGCACCCTCAGTCACAGCACCCTCATCAGCACGCGAGCACGGGCATAAATTCTAGTTATTATAAATATTATTCCATCAAAGAAGAAAGAAAAACTGATGGAATAAGAAGGGTCTCTCTTCAGAACGATTACACGAATTATATATTAAACAGTTTAGCTCACTCATATTACTCTCTTTACAAAACTAATATGCTCCGATCGACACTGTTGAGGAGACTCTCCAGTCACGAGTCCGCGTCTTCTTCATCGAAAACAAAAAGTTCGCTTTCTCTGCGTCAACTTTTCTCTTCTTCTTCTTCTTCTTCTTCGTCAACAGAGGACGATCATCGACAACGACAACAACGAGAAGAGAAGAAGAAAAATAATAAGAAAAACGATATCGATAACGTTCGTGATTTTGTGACTCCAGAGCAAACGAAACAACTCTCGGACAAACCGATCGCGACTGATTTAACCTCAATCGTTGACGCTTCGGCGAATACTTTGTTTTTAACCGAACTCTTTCGAGGGATGTCATTGACCTTGAAATACTTCTTTGATACCAAGGTTACGATAAATTACCCGTTCGAAAAGGGACCTCTCTCACCAAGGTTTCGCGGTGAGCACGCGTTAAGAAGGTATCCGACGGGCGAAGAACGCTGCATTGCGTGTAAGCTTTGCGAAGCAATCTGCCCAGCGCAAGCGATTACTATAGACGCCGAAGAGCGAGAAGACGGATCGCGGAGAACGACAAAGTATGACATCGACATGACTAAGTGCATATACTGCGGTTTTTGCCAAGAAGCATGTCCTGTGGATGCAATCGTCGAAGGTCCAAATTTTGAGTACGCGACGTACAGTCACGAGGAATTGCTATATGATAAGGAGAAATTACTGGCAAATGGAGATAAGTGGGAAAAAGAAATCGCAAAGAATTTACAAAGCGAAAGTTTATATCGCTAGCGCTCGAATGGCCTAATATTATTCTCTCAAGAGAGGCGTTGGTAAATATAATCTACTAACAACACAAATCTATTATAAAAAACTTAGTAACGACCTCGGCCACCTCGGCCGCCTCGGCCTCTACCCCTACCTCCTCTGCCGCGGCCATGGACGCTCGTATGCGTCGCACCTTCTCTACCAAACGTTTCTGAATCTACTTTCCGCTGCTCCGACATTCTTTGAAAGTGCTGGTCTCTGTTCTCTTTTTGGGTGGCATCTGAAGACATTGTATCAAAAAAATCGTCTTTCTCGTATTTCGCGATGCCCAATTCGTTCACCGTTTGTTCTCTAGCTTTATCAAACTTGGAAAGCATGCTTTCGAAATCAAATTCTCCTGCTGGAATAACCGCACTTTCTGGTAAATTTTGATTCGACAAGTTACCAAAACGTCCACCGCCTCTACCTCCAACTGTTCTGGGTTGCGGAATCCTTCCGCCAACACCACCAGCATTATGTGGCGCTGCTGATCTCACGGCTTGTGCTTTGGGTTGTGATGGTAAACCAGCTTGTGCAGCGGCTGCAAAACTCACTGGTTTCACGTATGCCGGTTTCACCTCTTGAATAACTCTTGCCGGGGCTGGCGCAGACTGCGCCGGAACAGCCCCTGGTCTCGCCGGTGGCGGCACCAATCCCGGCTGTTGCTGTTGTCTCTGCGGCGTCGCCGGTTGCCCGTAACTTTGCTGCTGATATCCTTGCTGTTGTTGCTGATATTGTTGTTGCTGTTGCGGTGGTTGCCCCCAGCCACCGTATTGCTGTTGTTGATATCCTTGTTGATACTGCTGTTGCTGTTGTGGCGGCGGCGGTTGCTGTTGCTGATACACATTTTGTGGATTCAAATCATCACGAACGCTATGTCGCGTCGAATATATTGCACTTTGTGGAATTTGAACGATATCTTCAATTTCTCCCTGGTGAAAACGAATTCCCATGTAAGGCGCATCTTGAGAAGGCGGTATTGATGGTCGTCCTGGAACAATTCGTGTTTCCGTGCCGTGGCTCAAAACTAATGATTTTCATCGTCGCGCACGAGGAAATAACGGTATGAGAAAAACAGTCAGTTGTTGCTTTTGTGTCATAAATTAAAAAACGAGCAGAAGAAGAAGATAATCATACGCACAATACCAGAGTTATGTAGTTCTCTTCTTCCCAAAACACACATAGAGCGAAAAGAATGAAAATAATAAACATATTTTTATATATAATTTATGCACAATCAAAGAATACGCTCATACAAATAAGGAAACAAAAATGCTTAATCGTACCGTTGTCTAAAATGATCGATCCATCCTCTTGGTTCACTCGCGCTAAAACGCCCGTATATCGAATGCGCGCAGTTGAACTGATCAGGGAAAAATGTTGGCCAATATAGTCTGCCATTTTCTTTCCTTAGTTTGTTTACGTGTGTGTGTGCGTGTGTGTATATAATATTTTGATCTTTTTAGCTCTAGGTAAAGTACTTGATGAGATTAACGCGTGTTCGTTTGTCCGTTTTAATCGATGCAGTACTGCAAAGAGTGTGAAAGAAATGCGCGCAACACAACAATTACAAATATTTATTTATTTTTTGTGAAGGTTTTTTACACTGACTGATGACAACTGATGCACTGTGGCCAAACCACTCGTAATCTCCTAAGGATTTTCAATTATTAATACAACGGCAGAACGACTTTTAATAAGCACCTATTTACAGTCTACAACAAAGGCTGCAAGAGCTAATAGCTATATATATATTACACGTTCGTCGTCTCTCAAACAATTATTAAGCATCTATTAACATTCCGAAAGCCTCTAAGAGCCACTCTAATAGGACTTCAAACGTATCAGTGGCTTCTAGGACAGCCGCGGCATTCCACAAAGCGTGTAGAACGATGGGTGCTAAAATGTTCCGAGTTCTCACGTAAAGAATACTAAGCGCTATTGAAAGTGCGGACAATGGGAGGAATCGTTCAAGAGAAAAGTGTGCCAGAGCGAAAATGCAACTCGATAGACATATCGAGGTGGATATTCGCCATTTTTTGGTAAGCGACGGAAGGAGAAAGCCGCGAAAGATTATTTCTTCCCAAATTGGAGCTACGACGGAAACTAAAATCGCGTAGAATAAAACAGAGACGCCGTCTCCGCTCATAGCTATGCGCTCAAAATTTGATGGCGGGTTGATTGCCACAGGAGTCGTCAAGCCGCCACTCCGACCAAAACCATTGATCGCACCACCACTATTGCTAATGAAATCTAAAATACTACGCACACTAATAAAATTGTTACTACCTCCATTTGCAAAGAAATCGCACAATTTTGAGTTGAACTCGGCGACGACATTCACAAGTGGAAACGTGGCTATAAAAAACAAAGTCTCTTTTGAACATCGTTTCAACTCCTGAACTGAACCAAACTTGAAGCGGAACCAATTTGTTCCTTTTAAATCGCTCTTAAACTTTCTTGTACCGAACCAGACGCAAAATATCCCAATCACACATGCCGCAATATCTGCAAACAAGGAGTACACGGCTACGCCTCGACTCGTCAATGCGTCGGCGTCGAAACCCATATGAAACGTCGCCCAAGGAACGAAAGACTGTCCAACCCATAAAAAAGATACCAACCACATCATCATGATTACAACAACGTGCGAAATCGACCAAGGAACTTGCCATAATATTCGCTCATTCCCATCATTTAATTTCTCATCATCTTTACTACTTTTTTCTCCATTCTCCTCCTCCTCCTCATCGCAAGTAGTGGTAGTAGAAGTTTGTCTGCTGAAAAGATTTAAAGACGATGATTCGACCAAAGGATCGATCTCGCTATTCGCATCGGCGTTAGCATTAGCATTAGCGCCTCTTAAAACTGGCCATTTTATACTATTGCTATCATCACTGTATTTTCCCCCTCTCTCACCATTACTGTGTCGTACTCGTTGTCTCTTCGTTTTTTTATTACTACTGCTCGAGGACGAGCAGATCGTTATTACATTAAAAGTACTACTACCTCGTTTCCTCCTCGCAGAAGAAGAAGGAGAAGAAAATAGAAGGAGACGAGACGACGAAAGTAAGTGGTCATGCATACTTTTCTTTTCTTGTTGCTATTATTATATTATATAGTTTTTATTATTACATTTTATTATTATATCGTCGGCGTATGCAAGTTCTGCCCAAGATCAGCAGTAGACGAGAAAAGTAGACATTTGCAAAAATTACTGATGATGATGTCGAAATTTTCTACCAAAAGCTCTCTTACTCGTCACGTCTTTGTAGCCTCGCCAAACTTTTCCAATATCTGGATGCCAACCAAAAGAATTTTCGTTCAACGCTGGATGCCGATAAGCAACTGGGTCAAACTCTACTCTCGGAGCTACGGCTGCGTGGGGTAAAGGAACGGCCCATTTTAATTTTTCGTGACGCATCCGGAACTTTGCTTTATTTTGCATCAATACCGGGACGGTTGTAATCCAAAGAACCAAAGACGGAGCGTACGCCCGCTTCGAGAGCAACACAAAAGAAAGAAAACTCTGCGCTATCAAGAGCGCAAATATCGTCAAGTCCGTCACAGTCTGCCACATAGAACCACTCGACTCGTAAGTTTTGTCATACACATACAACACGTGATACCGCCAAATAATAAAGTTGAAGATGAAGAAAATTGTCGATAGTAGCGAAATCATAGGCGCAACTGGTGCAAACACTAAACCAATGAGCATCACCATCATGAAAACACCTACTTCTCTACCTGCCCGAACTGATCTTGGTGAATACTTAATTGTTCGATCGTGTGGCGTAACTGCACATCCCAAACAACAGCAAAACTTATTCACGGACATACACAGTACACCTGGATGTGGAAAGATCAAACGTTGAGACGGTAAATAAATACCCCGAAACAAGATCCAAATGAGAAAGAAGTTTGATGTTAACGGTAACGATGAACCGATCAAAGTCAACATTTCATCTGGACCCTCTGTTTGCAATGCCGTGACGTAACGTTCAAAAGCGAATCCAGAAACAGTGCCAAGAAAAATATTTAGGAAAGCCCACAAAAAGTAGCACTTTGTGAACTGTTGATCGGTTTTTGACAACGAAACGTGAGTCGTCTGCGCTTGTACGAGATAAAGCAATCCAAAACTCATGATAAAAGTTTCCCACAAAGTGAGCAATATTGGTGGTAAAATTGATCCAATAATAACTCTTACAGCTGTGGCGTCTTTGCTCTTGCAGTACCAGTCCATGAAATCTAGCGTCGTCGCATCTGAAACGCTAGAGGACGTTATATCGTTTGCGCAGAGAGTACTCAAAACACCGGCAAGCGTTCCCATCGGTATGAAAATAATAATCGCAATCAACGGTAATACAAATAGCGACCTTCGATTGCGCTCTTTTTTTCTGAGCAAAACAGTTTGCCAGTTGATGTCATCCGGTCCAGGTGCTGGCTGAATTTGAAATGAAGTTCCACGTGACGTTATTCTACACTGTGCAGCGCAAGCAGCTGCATATTGAGAACGAAAAGCAATCACACACGAAGGTCCGGGACCCTTAAATAAAGCCGCCCTTCTCTCGCGCAAAATTTCTGAGTCTATCGAGTTGAGCATCTGTGTTAGTCTTTCACGTCGAGTTGAGGCTTTTGAACCTTTGCCAGCTCTTTCATACATGTCTCCGATTTTCCGTGTCATCATCAACCTATCTCTTTGATTTTTTATATCATCGCGGACGGTGAGTAAATAATCAACGCGTTCGTGATCATGCAAAGGAATAACTCTTAAAAAATCAGCTCCAAATAATCCGCGGAAAAATTTTTCTACGTGTTGAAGATCGCCCCACGGATCCCCGTGACTTTTTGGACCGCCAACATCTGTCATCAAAACGCAATAGTTCTGGACGAGTACTGAAACGATTTTCTCTCGCTGTTGAATATTATTTTCGTCTACGAATAAATCTTCTTCATCAACAAAGTGAACGGCGGAAACAAATCTTCTATCGTCAACCGAAGGTACTGGACAGCATTTGGCATAATGATCACAATCGTTTGAAACACCTGCTGCTGCTTCCATTGTTTGCGTTTTAACTTTCTCATTTTCGAAATCCATTCCACTCGGTCGCCTTCTATGGGTCTTCCGAGTTGGCGTATTTTGACCAGAGGATGGATTTGGAAACAACAAATTGTTGGCATTTTGAGCGCCTTTTGTTGGTGTAGCAACATGATGAAGAGCATTCTTAGCTGCATTCATTTGAGCGGAAGGAAGATCCTCCTCCAAATTATTCTCTGCAATATCTGAAAGATGTTGCCCGTAAGATTCATCAGATCGCAGGTGGGGCGATAAATGTTGCAACTCGACATCTTTTCGACTCAATTTTTGCATAAATCCTTCAACTTGTCTAGTTGGTGTGAGCGGAACTATATCGTCAACGCTTTGAACAATTTTTCCGCATTCGATGTCGTCCCATAAGTTTTCACTGTTTTTAACATTTTCGTTGTTGGCCCATACCGTATCAGCTATATCTAGACCAACCCACCAATTGTGTGCAATCGACTGAGTATCTTCAAGTTCATCATAACAGGTAAAATCCTCGACGATTTGCGAGATATTTTCTTGCAGAACATGCAGAACATGCAATTCATTTTCTATGCCATCTAGATGATTGTCTGAGGCATTTCTACTTATGAATCCTTGAATGATGACTTCGTTCAAATTTTCAGCAGACGGCATTCTCAAAAAAGGATTTGGCGACTCTGATTGATTTATTCTTATACCATCATCAGAGAATATTTTGTTGACGAATTTTGATTTTGCAGAGCTCGGTAAAGCATATGGATCGTGATCGTATTCTTCCGGCGATATCGGTGAAAGCGGCCGCCCTATATATGAGGAAGCCGAAGATAGATTGTTCGGCGTTCCAGAATCTGAATCACGGCTAGTTTGTCTTGGAATTTCAATGGGTGCCGGTGGCATTTTTTTTTTGACATCAACAGCGTTGATCAAGTCGTCATCACTATCATTTGCATCATTTTGTGATGGCCTCGGCTGCTGAAGACGTTTTTTTTGCAATTCTCTCTGATCTTTCTTTGACAAAAATTGTTTGTCGTTCTTATGATACCGAGTTGCAACATCGGATCCTTTGTGCCTCGGCGCGAGAAAATTTGACACGCGCAAATCGAGAGATGCTCTCGGAATACTAAATTTCGCTTCATTATTTTTTGCGCATTCGCCTCCTTTTGAAGTATCGCTTGATAATGATGTCGGACTCACCATCGACTCTGGACTATTCAGGTTGCTATTATCTCTATCGTCGTTGTACTTTTCGTGACTTTTTTCAGCAGTAAAAGTACTACTGATTGTTGCACCACCTGTTGGCGACGTCGGCAGTGAGGGTCTTCTCTTGTTAAAGTTGTCTGGTACTTGACCTGCCGACGTAGTCGCTGGCGTCGAAAATCTATTCGCACCAGGTGAGCGAAACTCCCCACCAGCACTGGCAGCAGTAGGAGATAGCACACTTGTCTTACTGATGCCCGGACCGAGCATTGCTTCCAAGAGTATAGGCCACGAGGCATCGTCGAAGGTCGTCTTCTTAACCAGTGCGCTCGTTCTACCCGGACCACTACCGCTACTAAGATGAGAAAATCCAGAGATTTGTGTTTGTAATAACTCAGCAGAATCACTACTTTGACCGTTCATCGCATTTAACAGATTGTAGTCATTTTCTTCATAATCGCTCGGTCCAGCGACGATATCTGCAATTTCAGAGAGTGTTTTCGATAATCTCGTTGTAAATGGGTTTACATCTTTTTCAACTTCGCCACTACTACTAGTTCTATAATAAACACCATTTTCTTGGTCTTGGTCCTGCATCTTTTGAAGCGCACTACTGATTCCAAACTCTGCCGTTTCATTCGTCCCTTGTTGCAATAATCGTTGCAAAGTCGTCTGTGGTAAGTGCATCGTTCTCCAAACGTTGCACTCTCCGGTTGAAGAGCCGTACACCTGGCGTAAAAACTCGTACGAGCGGTAATGATGCTTCAATAACCACAACGTGTACAATGTGACAAGCCACGAAAAGACCACATGTATCCAAAACATTCCCGATGTAGGCTCTACATTTGCAATCGTTAAACTCATTAAATAGTTTTCCCCAGGCTTCACTGCTTCTGTTGAGTTTGCGTACGTCTCAGTCAAAGCGTCTACATAAAACGACTGCGAGAAGTGAAGCGGGCAAAGCAGGATTAATCCTAAAATTGTAATCGGAAGAAACAATTGCGTGCCAAATTGTGCAACTCTTAAAAATACCAATGCGTCTAATCCGCTAGAATTCACTAAATCAGAATCGCTCACACTCATAACATGTGAGACCCAGCCGAATATGTGTATAAACCAGTGTTTTACAAAATTTCTTCCTTGTTTTCGATCTCGCCTAAGTTTTGGTAACGGTGGTGGTGCGTTCCCAGCTACGTTCAATGAACTCAAGTAACACCTTCCCGAATATATCGGTATATTATGCCGAAGTAATCCGAACAACAAGACTAAGATGAAAGCGAGAACGATGTAAACTAAGAAAGCGGTAAACACATCTGCATCTTTCACGTTCGTATTCACGCAAGCAAAATTATATTTGTCAAAACAAGTCTTAATATCAATATCATCAAGTTTTGACGATGAAGACATTGTTTATAACAGTAGTATAATTTTTTTAGTATTTATTGTATGTGTATATATACATTCAAGACATGTAATACTGTAGTATTATTCTCTCTTTTATATACGTTCAAGACGGAAAAATGAAAACGTATTATTTTCCGCGCGATATGCGTGATGCGGTTGAATTTTTTTAATTGCTTTGCTTTGCTTTTAGTTTTACATTTAACAATACCGAATACGTAGCGTGTCAAACAACAAAACAAGCAAAACGCAGCAAAACGTTCTTTCTTCTTCTGCAACCCTAAAAACGACCATCATCGGCAAAGAAAAAAATCCTACGAATCCTACGAAATCCTACGATACGAAGGGTATACAAAAACTCTTTTATTTTTACTACATTTTAATCGCTATGTCATCACCATCATCATCCATCATCTCAAGTTGTCTTCTACGTTTAATATCAAAATCATCATCATCATCGTTTAGGGATTCGTCATCTTTTTTCTTATCCAACAACAACTCGCCGTGATAATACACATCAACTGCGACGGCTGCAATTAAACACCCCAAAACTAACTCCACGCGAAACGGCTCCCCGAACTTTACAATTGACAACGTAGCGACAATAAACATCGCCCCTGTCGCTGCGAACGTCTTTGCGATGTTATCTAAATATTTCATGACTCCACTCGTCGCTATGCCAACGAATGCATAGTTACAAATCAACATAAACGTCAGCGCTGTATGACCTCGAAATAACGCATCGGCGCCTTTTGCAAAAAGTTCGCCATCCGCAAATATTGAGCACGTCGTAAAAATCACCCCCCATCCATACAATAGCACGTTTTGAAAGTGAAAATTGTTCGGCAAATGTTTCAGAAACTTCTCGCAAAAAACACTACTCAAAGCAGTGAGACATGCGTTGCATATTTTTAAACCGTATCCCAACGCGCTACCTACGAACTTATTTCCATCTTTACCATAACCTTGTCCAAGTTGACTTACTGTGCATCCAATGGTCAGTAAAATCAACATTCTCCATTGCAATTTGTTCAAATCTACTTTCATGATTAATCGGAAGAATATTGCCGTCGTTAAAATCTTCAAGTTATTCAAAAGTTGAAAGTTCGTTGCACCTAGTTCTCGTATGATTATAAAGTTCAAGTTATTCGAGACGAAATATAATAACGCAGGAACTGCCGCTGTCATGATAGTTGTGTGAGACCTCTCCAAAGTAATCGACCTATTTGAACTGATGTAATCGTTGTATAAGAACGAGCTAGAGAGCAACAGTTTTGTCCATTCTGCGAAGAACGGGATAGTGACAGTTTTATAAGCATATTTTCCATTTTCAGATATGGTCGCGTGAGTTAATAATGAAACGGAACAAGTCAGAACTAACTGCGCTGAGAAAGCTGCGGCTTGTAACGAACTAAAACCTCTATTAGCACCGAATGATGACATTTCTATATTGAAATATTGTTATTATATAGTATTTCGAGTGTTTTTATCTCCTTAAGTAATAATTGTAGCACATACAGTACGAGCTGATGGCTGGCTGATACTGCTGTGATGACTGCTGCTGTAAACACAAAACACTCCATTGTGCATCAAGACCAAAATGAGGGAGTATTTTGTATACTATAGTATGATTAACGATTAATTGATAGTATTTATTTAAAAGGATGTATAATAACAATAACATAAACAATCTCGATCCCGAGTCAGGTTTTCTTGATATAAACGACGACGATAATAAATATGGAACAAAACAACGTAAGAGAAAATCGTTCAACAAATTTGCAAATATTACTTTACTCTCAATTGCGTTTACGCAAAAGAAAGCGCGAATTGCGTTTGAAATCACGCGATTCTTTCTCGTCGCTTTATTCTTCCGATGGCTAGTAGTTAAAATAGTCTTTGATTTTGTGAACGACGACGAAGATCATCCCGGATCAAACACGATCATGACGAAGAAGAAAGAAGACTTTAATATTATGGATAGCAAATTACCTCCTCCTTCACCGTTTCCTGAATATAATAATTTAATAATCGTTACGGGCCACTCTGTATATTCTGGAAGTGATTACATGCGTGCTGGAGAAGAAAATTCATGGTTTTTAGAAGACTATCAAATGCATGCAGGAACGGCGAACGCTTTAGTGGAACAAATCAAAGTAGGCGTAGAAACAGCGGCGCGCGACTCAGAAGCAATTTTATTATTTAGCGGTGGCAAGACGAGAAGACTTGGTGGGCAAGTGAGCGAATCGTCATCGTATTGGCAAGTATCACGAGCGTATGACTGGTTTGGGGAATTAAGTGTGGAGAAACGGGCGTTTACAGAGGAATATGCCAGAGATAGTTTTGAAAATTTAATGTTTTCGATGTGTCGTTTTTACGAGTTGACGGGAAAGTATCCAAAGAAAACGACCGTCGTCGGCTATGATTTTAAGCGAGAGCGATTTGAGAATCTTCACGCAAAGGCATTAAAGATACCAAAAGATTCTTTTGAATTCGTTGGTACTCCTGAAGTGATGTCGTTCAAGAAGCAATTCGCAGAAGGAGAAGTTCAAGTGCGAGCGTTATTTACCAAAGATGCGTTTGGTTGCAAATCTCCTTTATCCGAGAAACGCAAACTCAGAGACCCGTTTGCAGTTGGGGCGCCATACGAAATGAGATGCCCAGAAATGCGAAATGCGCTATCGCTCTGCAAGCGGTTTTCGTCAACGAAGAATCACATAAATTCTAACATCAATCCAATGATTAATCGTTTAACGTTACCTTGGGGATGATTAATAGTGTTTAGTAGTTTCAGCTAATTATTAGTACTGCAATACGTTAAAACAACCACCTTGTTATATCTACCTAGTACCAGTAGTACTACGTAGTTTATTTGTTAACTTAATTAGGTTCCTCTTCAAACAAGGTGCTCTCAGCTCTCTCTTATTTACTGCTGAATGGGTAGCTGATGGGTAGTTACTTCATTTTATTCACTCACTCACAAGTATTTTGTTTTTGTTTTTTATATCGCGAGCCACCTTCTAATAATAATCATAATAATAATAATAATAATAACATTTGCTCATTTGATATACTATTTACCAGTACTATATATATAATACAGTATACCAGTAATATAATCGCGAAGAATTGAATTTGAATCTCTCATCATTACTAAAAATGAATTGCGACGGACAAGTGAAAGCAAAGCTGGAAACACGTGGTGTTCGCTCTGCCGAAGACGCTTTGAAGAAGAGCGAATTAGATATCATCGAGTTAATCGACGTTTCATTCGAAAAAGCGAACAAAGCTTTACATCAAATTGCAAAAGGAGCGTGTCCAAAGCCAACAAACGCCTTGCTCTTGAAAGAGAAAAGCACAGGAAGAATTGGAGAAAATTTCATTAAAACCGGCGTAACAACCCTGGACGAAGCTTTATTGGGAGGTATAACAATTGGGACGATTACAGAATTTGTCGCACCAGCCGGGAGTGGGAAAACACAAATGTGTTTGGGCTTAGTCGCACAAACTTGCGCGCCAAAAAACTTTGGCGGGCTGGACGGTTCTGTCATCTTCATCGACACTGAACAAACTTTCAGTTCGAACCGATTAGCGGAGATTGCTAAGAAAAGATTTCCAGAAGTGTACGATAAAGAATATTACAGGAATGGAAACAATGCTTCCACTTTTGGAGAGAGAGATAAAGACGCAGAAAAGCGATTGGAGAAGTTACTCGCGGAGAAGGTATTTGTCGTAACGCCGCAGTCTCTGCAAGAACTAAAAGTCAGAATTGAAAATTTAAAACCAGTACTGACTCAATCTAATGCTAAACTAATAGTGATTGATTCCGTTGCAAGACTTGCGAGAGCGGAAGGTGCATCTGGAATATGTCCAACTAGCGGTGAAAGCTTAGTGAAACGACAGAATATTTTAAGCGCAATAGCAGCTGCATTGAAACGGCACGCAGAACAACTCAATGTCGCGGTTGTGGTGACGAATCAAGTGACAACGAATACAAATTCAAATTCAACTTACTTCAATAGCAGTGATCCAGCAAAAGCGAATATGCTTTCGAGGGATAGTTTAGTTGCCGCGGCATTAGGTACAAAATGGGCGCATTGCGTAAATGTCAGAATCAGTATGAGCGGTACAATCGATAATACGACAGATGGGAAAAGAGAAATGAAAGTCATAAAAAGTCCCCGAACAGCTCTGAGTCGGTTCTTTTACCGTATTAATGCGGTTGGGTGCACATCTATAGAATTAGAAAAACAGAAACAATAGAACATAATAAAATAGAGAAAGAGAGAGAGAGAGAAAATTACATGATAGTTTGTAGTCGCAGCAAGCAGTCGTCAATCAATTATGCGTGCTATTCCGTGCCGTTATCATCTTCGTCGTAGTCTCCAAAATTTCCACCACAATCTCTGATCATCATCTTCGCACATACTTTCATTAAGTTCTCTCTCCAATCTTTCTATTACTTTCATGGTGACATCTTCTCCATTCTTTCCCTTGTACATGTTTTCTTTTGACGACGACTTTTCTTCATACTCTCGCCTTTTCTCTTTATGCGAACTTTGAAAGCCTTTTTCAACGAGCCAATTAGTGCTCTCTTCCATCATGTATCCTATAGGAACGCAAACACTGCTACCAAAAACTAAACCATAGACTAATCCTTTTGCTCTATTTCCTGGGATTGAGAGCCCTGTCAACCCACTCGTCACTCCACCCGCTAAGACGTAATTCAAGTAATCATCAACATCTCTACTCGATTTGGAGTATAACTGAATCGCTGTGAAACAACTCGCGAAGGAGCCTATTCGAACGCCGTGCATTGTAATTCCACGTATTAATCGTTCGATTCTGTGCTTGGAATTCAATAATGGCGTGTTAAAGTTATTTTTGCTATTATTAATATTACCATCTACTGTTGCTGAAGCTGAAGGCGTTGGTGATGGAGTTGATTCGGATGATAAATGTGATGATATTGGAGGAATAGGAAAGGTTGAAGAATTAGTAGTAACATACGCGCCATAGGCCATTCCAAATAGGATACCGTAAGCAGTTCCTTGAGCCCATTCTTTCAGTTCAGGTGGAGGTGGAGGCGGATCTTCATTTGGGGGAACGATTCGGAACCATGACGACATTTAATTTAATTCATCATCATAAAAGTAATCTTTTTTAATGACGAGAAATTTTGTTGGTTTGTTCTGTTTGTCATGTTTGTGCACTTGAATGAATTATCACATTATAAGATATGACTATAATGAATATATCATAATACTGTTTACTGTACTGTGTGTATGCTTTAAAAGGTGAACATTTTCGTAGTGTACGACTCTTCGTTATCCTCCTCATTGATT
>Ga0302126_10001424_pt1 | contig 14216 bp, 12 predicted proteins | sample CB4_20m_MG_FD_203108 | JGI IMG/M metagenome (GOLD analysis project Ga0302126, IMG submission 203108) | Marine microbial communities from Western Arctic Ocean, Canada - CB4_20m | ecosystem: Environmental > Aquatic > Marine > Oceanic | place: Canada: Western Arctic Ocean | collected 2017-09-24 | reverse complement strand
CGTCGTCGTGGAGACGCAAAATGACAGAGACGTTTCGATGAGGAAACGCAAAAACAAATGTCACCGTGTGTTGCGTTCTCAAGACGCACGGTTTCGTCGAGGGCGATTTGCACCCTTTTTGATTCTTAGCGATTTCAAAGAGACGCTTGATCTTCTCTCGCGCTTGCGCGTCGGACAAACCATACAAGAACAGATCGATGTCCGCGTTTTGGTTAGACAGCGGGTGTAAATTGGGCGTCAAGGCGTGTAATACCGCACCCCCTTTGAGTTGAGAATGAGCAGAAGCAGTCAAAGGTCAGTCACGTCAAATAAAGAAAAAAAACGCTCGTAATGTATTCGTACCTGCAACGACGACGCCTTGCCAATCGAGCTCGGTAAAACCTTCGAAAAATCCGCTGGAGATTTCGTTGAAGCGACGTATGAAGTCTGTCTTGCTCGGGACGACGAGTCCATGGGCGACTGGTACGGTTGGCTTGTCCTGTGAAAGAAAACTTATTAGCTCGTATTTTTGTATCTATAAGAAAAAAATATCGCTCACGTCTTCAAACAAAAACGAAAGCTGATCTCTCGCGACGTCTCTCTTTTGAAAGATGTGCTGATTTTTCACGTCGTAGACGTCCAGTATGACGTCGCCGGCCTGCTTGAGCGCCTTTTGCTCGACTTTGTCTGCATCGGCGTTCATCTTTATTTCTCGCGCTGTGCGTGTGTGCTCTTATTTTTGAAGTCGTTTGTTTAAGTGAAATTAAATGAAGCGTTGACTTTCGCGCCGAGCGGGAAATCTTTCAAATAATAAGGTTTGTAACGCCTCGTTCAGCTAAAATAGTGCAGCCATCGTAAATAAAAACTACACGAACAGAGATTGTTTTTGCTTGGTAAATCAAATAATACGCTCAGTAAATTTGTCATTGCTTTCTCCACGTGGATAATCAGAAAAGATTAAGCTTAATGAACATCATTGCGCACTTGGACAAATATAATACCGCCGCAGAGAAAACAGAAGGACGAACAAAAACAAAAACACACGTACCAAAATTATGTGCCCAATCCGGCACGTTTTTTCCTGATTACAGCCTCAACGGGTTCTGCCTTACCGTCTCGCTTTGCTCCTAATCCAGTGCCTTGTCCCATGAAACCCATCTTTTCCATGAGTTTACTTCCAATGCCGGAACCGTGATTTTCGAATTCGGCATATTTTCGTCCCGCGTCGATTGCAACTCCTTGACTCTTCTTCTTCCGTTCCTTCCTTAACGCTTTTGCTTTCGCTTCTGCTTCTGCTGCTCGTCGTAGACCTCTATTCGCGTACATTACTTTTTCCTTCATTTCATCATCATCATCTGATGACGATGATTCTACGCGCATTAAATCTGTCGTCCCAGCTTGTACAAACGATACCGGCTTACTCACCTTTCGATTATTATTGCTGTTATTTTGCTGCAACGCTCGTCCTTTCTTTGATTTATTTCTTATATTATTTTTGGTATTATTATTATTAGTATTATTATAAGTCACCGAATCTCTTCTTGCGTATGATCCACCTTGCGTAAATTTCAAAAGCGCGTGCATTCTTTTCCCACCACCGACGGTTTCGAATACAAATCCACTTCCTTTGCCAATATTATGCACTAAATCTCTCACGCATTCTAATTTCAGTTTCGTCATCCCTGGGGGAAGTCCAACATACGAACCCTCCCCTAAATACATCAACGTTTCCATCGCTGACTGAACGTACGTCTCCAATTCCTCGTCTTCGATCATTTGCTTCTGCGCAAACGCTTTCGCTTTCTTCTTCTTCGCGATCGCTTTTTGTCGTCCTCGTTTGGACATCCAATCGTCCGAATCGCTCTCGTCGTCACCTGACGACGACATCCCAAACGAAGACGGCGGAGATGGAACCATCGTCCCAGTAATATTAGTATCCAAAGCCATTCCAGCAATTGCTCTTAATTGTCTCCCGTATTCCTCAGAATCGTCGCTCCCCAAACCATCGTCATCTTCATCAAAATCATCTTCATCATCTTCTTCTGTTGTATATTCCGAAGAAGAAGAACCAATTTCCTCGTCATCGTCATCGTCATCATCACCATTATTCTTCCCATACTCCCAATTAAACGCAGCATTAGCGTTAGTATTATTCGTTCCTTCTTCTTCATCATCCATATCGATCCTCACTCCTCCAATCATCATAAACCTCTGTTTATCTTCTTCTTCTTCTTCTTCTTCTTCTTCAACGACGCAGACCCCAACATCTATCAAGTCTTCGTCCTCATTTTTATTCAATCCCTGTTCACTGGCGAACTCGCCTAAACCAACCGGCACGGTCGCGCCATATTTCATCATCCTCTCGGTCTGTTATTGTTTTTATCCGTTTCGCATAAAGAAGTCGTTCGAAATATGTACCAAGTATATTTATGACGAATAAACGGGCGGGGAATAATAATATTCTCTATGATTTGCATTTTTCTGTTTTGCACCAAAATTCAAAAAATTCAAAAATTCAAAAAATTCAAAAAATTCAAAACGACGAGTTTATCAACAAAAGAAAGGAAGATTTCTCGTGTACGAGTAAAGAGAGAGAGCGAGAGAGACAGCGCGATTGAAACTGATATAACCTAACAATGTCTGAATAAGCGTTTCTTCGCCATCAATAGCACGGGCTCGCATTGGTTCTGTTCTTGTTCGATACAGAGTTCGATAGATAGATATTTTTAAATGCGCGAACTCGAACTCGACGACGATGCCGGTGGAATTAAAAAATACGAAACGAAAGCGAAGAATAACTGAGACGATCGATGTCGCGGTTGATCGAATGAGGGAAGAAATTCAAGTTGTCGAGGGAAGAATGAAATGAAGGACGAAGGACGAGGGAGGAAGAAAAAAAGGTTTTATATAAAGCTGCCAAATTGATTCACGTTTTTGCACATTTTGCAAAAGATTCCGAAGAGATTATATATCTGAATCAGTGTGAATGTGAATGCGGTTCATGAGATTATGAGTAATGGACGAGTAGTATTTGTAGTAGTAACGAGCGCTCCTGTTTCCCTGGAGTTTCAGAAACGTCGACGACGACGACGGAGTAATAGCAGCAGTAGTGCGAAGAATAATAACGGTTCAAGTTTGATAAGAAGTAACAATAATACGACAACGACGCGTGTGGAAGAGTTTACGCACATGGAGTTATTTAGCGGCATTGGTGGTATGAGGTTAGCGCTCAAGCGATCGAACGTTTTAGAGCATTACGATGATTTGAAATGCGTTGCAGTTGATAATAACGCAATAGCGAACGAAGTATATCGAAGGAATTTTGACATGGAGAGAACTGTTATGCTCGAAGGCAATATCGAGAGTATGTTGGAGAAATCGTTGATGAGTTTGTTTGCAAAGACGGATTTGTTGACGATGTCACCGCCGTGTCAACCGTACACGAGAACTGGGAAGAAAGAACATGGGAACGATAAACGATCTACTGCGTTGGCAAAGATCATCGACACATTTGAGAGCTCGTCGTCGTGTGTATTTTTACCAAAGAGGATTTTAGTCGAGAACGTCGTCGGTTTTGAGAACGGGAAAGAGCGGGAGAGATTGATTGCTTTGTTGGAGAAAAACTCGTACTTCATCAAAGAATTTGTTGGGTTATCTCCCGAAGATATTGGCATGCCATGTAAACGGCCGAGATATTACTTGATTGCAAGAGCGTTTGAATTAGGCCCTTTTAACGAACCAAAGACGATTGCTATCGAACGTAGAAATATCAAAGAATTTTTATCCTCAACCGCCGACGATAACGAAGAAGAACATTCGGGGAGTTTGTTGTTAGACGTGAAAAAGATAGAAAAGTATTGGAGGTTCTTTGATATCGTACATTGTAGTGACGGGAGTGAAATTGTCTCGGCGAGTACGTTTACGTCTGGTTACGCAAAGACTGTTTTTAGCGGTTCGATTTTGCTCGACGAGAGCGGTATAGAATTCGCAAAGAAGGATGTGAAAGCGAACAACGCATTCCGGTTAATTAAACGAGACTCTGAAGAAACTGACGAAGATTTTGCTGCAAAAGTGCAACCGCATCTTCGATACTTCTCGCCTCGCGAGATTTGTCGATTACACGGCTACGAAGACGGATTCAATTTTGGTGAATTGAGTGAAAGAAAAAAATACAAACTCATAGGTAATGGAATAAGCGTTTCGATTGTTTCAAATGTATTGAAATACTTATTCAATAAGTAAAACTATTACTGCTAGCAGTACTGTCATACTGGGTACTATTACTAGTCTACATACATATTCTTAATAGCTACTTAGCTTTGCTCTAGTCTTAAACGTGTGCTGCTGCTGATGATGTCTCCTTTTGTCTCCGTTCTTCTTGAAATATGATAAAATCGCAACAATCACAATTGCTAAAAAGATCAGAACGAACAATAAATTCTCGCTGAAAATGAACAACAACAAAATGAACATTGTCGAATATTCGCCTTTCTCTCTGCGTAACCTACATCGTCCTAATCTAACGCGCGCATTCTCTATCGATAACCTTGAATCTTCCGCGAATTCCAAAGCCAGCTTTAATAACAAATCCGAGTCTCGATGAACAGCTCCTTCGTCGTCTTCAAACGATGAAAGCTTCACGGCTAATGCAGAAAAAGCTTTGTCAACATTCTCGAGTTTTTCGTTAAATTCGCGAGCAACGAGACTTGGTAACGACTGCAAAGAATCGTCGTCGTCGTTATCGTTGTCATTATCATCAGTCACGTATTCAAACGCAAAAGAATCAAATACACTCATAGTTGACTCAACGATACGAGCCGCAGAATCTATTCTCGATACGACATGATTTCGTCTTCCCGCATCAGAAATGACGTCTGAAACTTCTTCTGTGTTTGATAAATCGCCTCCGAATGGATGACAGCCTACTGCCCATAGCAACGGCTCGAAATCTCTGCCTCTGTGTATTTTACCTTCGAATGGTAATGGAAGTGCGCCGAGAGCTTTAGCCAAACCGGCGACGATATCTCGCGTTGGATTTGGATTTGTATTTCGTCCTTCTTTTTCTTGTTGTTTTGTGATTTCTGATGCGTCCTGTATAACGACGACTAAGTTTTCGTCCGAAGCAACGTCGTTTCGAATATTCTCATCGTTGGTACTTCTTTCAATATCTGTAGTCGTAACATCATCTAATCCATTATAGTCGTCTTCCAAAGCGACGCCTTTTCCATATGATGCCAATGATAGAACGTATACTGGAATCACTTTAGTGCCAAATAACTTGACAACATCAGTCACGTTATTTTCCATCATCGCACTAGCGCTCCGTTTAGTATGCAAGTTGCCAAAATTAATCTCTTCTCGTAAATGCGTCTCTAATAACGCAGCGTTCGCGGCGTGCTCAGCAGCTTTCGGACCAAATTTCGCATAAAGCGTCGTCGAAGTAGATTCTATGCGTTCACTTAAACCAGCTGCGAGCGAATCGCTCGACATTCGAAGCTCCTCCAAAACGTGACGTTTTGAAAACTTGATAAAGTTCTCTTCGTTATTTCCTATGACGCTATGCCTCTTCGCTCGCGCGATCGATGACGCGATGTGATGATGCGAGTGCAACTCATGCGTGCCAGAGACAACAATTAGGTCTTGTCCAGGTAGTAAGAACTTTCTTACTTCGCGCTCAATAGCTTGTAAATTAATACTCGCTTCATTTTTTGTTTCATCGCCGATTGCTTCTCCATTTTTGTTAACAAACTCTAGAGCTGGATCGAGTGGATCGAACTCGGCGTGATCTCTTAAAGCGATTATCGGTACCAAAACTCTCTTAGCATAGTTCATGGTTTCAAATGCAATATCAGGAACGTACAAGCTCCTTACACCGTCGAATATTGTCTTACCTAATTCTCCATGAACGTGCGCATCGAAGTTCTCCTTAATTTGCTCAAATGAATTTTCAGTAAGAAACTCCTTAAACGGCTCGACGATAGAATTCCTTGTGGGAAAGACCCACGTATTATGTTCCTTACCAAACGGTGATTCCGCCCTAAGATCAATGACTGCATACCTCCCTCTCCCAACAAACGCGCTCGATAATTGATACTTTCTATGTAAACGCTTCGGTGCTCTCAACTCTAAATGATAATCAACATTTTTCAATGCGTACCCATAGGTATACGAAAACTCCTTCACGTCTACTGCGGATGTTGAATTAGATTCAAACAAAATCCTCGTCGCTGATGGCAAAACTATAACAATCGTAAACACTCGTTTCTTCTTATTATTATCATCATTTTCTCTATTCGCCTTGATCAATTTCTCGACCGTTTCATCCATCTCCTTACCGTCTACGACAAATCTCGGCCTATACTCATCATCCACATCATCATCATTCGTCTTCTTCTTCTTCTTCTTCTGCGTTAAAACAACATCATCGTACTCTCTCTTCACTAGCCCAATCCTCCTCTCGTACGCATCCGAAATTCCATGTCTCACTTCATACCTCGCTTCATACTTACAGGCAATTTTCCCCTCATCCATGTCTAAACCTTTGATGGTATCGATTTCAAAGGTCCCGAACGCTTCATCGAGGTGTGCTTTCAGCTTTTCTCGATCGACGGTTAGAAATCTATCACTGCCTAAGCTATCGTCTAGACCTAGAAGGAGTACATCGATCGAAATCGGGATCGTTAGGATCATTTTTTCACGAAACCGATCCGTAGGGGATTTCGTTTTCTTCTCCTTCATCGTCTTCGTCTTCGTCTTCGTCGTCGTCGTTTCATGAGCATCGGCCGAAGCAGTGAGAGAGAAGAGGAACGAGGCGAGTAAGCATAGAGTCACATAAATTCGAGGAGTGCGATGAGGACGTTTTTTCAACGGTTTGTGTCTCATTTTTTGAGGAAGAAGAGTGATGTAGAGAGGTTTTTGTGTTCTTTTACCGGTCACAAGGACAAGGTACAAGGTACAAGGTACAATTGTATTGTTAATCCTTTCTGACTATCTGTATGAAATACGATTATTTATAAGAGTAAAAGTACACGTGTGCGCGCCTGTGTGGTGAAACTGCGATGATTACTAAATGGGAGTGATGATCCCGCTCGCGATAATTTTACCAGCATTGCCATCGTTCTCCTCGGTAACGAAATCGTCCTTGTTCTCTCTGATGACGAGCACCTTACCGCCGATGAAAGAATTCGAGTTACGTTCTCTTAAACTGACGTAAATATCTTTGACTGGTTGAATCGACCCATCACCGTCTACTGTAATGTTACCTAAATCGCCAATATGTCTGTTCAATACGCAGCCGTCGCCAACGAAATGGCACGCGCTCGCGCCGAACTTCTTGACCGAATCCGGCGCGCCGTGCGGTCTTACGTCCGGATTCCACGACTTCCCGGTTTTATCGTGCACATTAATTGCATGTTTTGTATTAGGCGCTAATCCGTTCAAACCATTAAAATCAAACGTGACCGTTTCTTGTAAGCTCCTATTCAACTTACTCGATATCTTCACCGAACCGTTAACACCTCCTCCTGAAGACGAAAACTCGACGACGTACGCTTTCGCATCATCCAATAAACTCTGGCTCGTCGTCGAATCAAACGAAGCATGCGCTGGAAACGCGCTCAAACCAAAAACAACGCACATACCGATTGCACTCGCCGCCAACTTCGCTTCTTTCGTTCCCATCGATGCAATAATCCCTCCTCCTCCATCAGTAGTATCATCTTTTAAAACAGCATCAGTAGAAGCTTTCCTCGTTTTGCTCTTCATCAAAAGCACTCCTCGTCGTCGTCGCTGCCGCGTTACGCTTCGTCCCTCGTTCTTCGAGGAATTATCAGTACTGGCATTAGTCACGGTTAATGATCCAATCATCATTATTATTATGTGTTAAAAATGACGAGAGTATAGAGGAGATTATATCCATTCGATGTATTCGGCATTTCCCTACTATATAACTGTTTTTTTGCGCCACAACGGCAGCCGCTGCGGAAAACAAAAAGCACTTTTGGACTTGGAAAGAATCCGATATACGATCCAGAGGACACAGTTTATTACTATTTATATCTATACATAGCAGCGTTGTTATCTTTGCGCGCGCGCGTGTGTTCAATAAAGAAGAAGATATGAATCCTGCTACTACTGAAGATGTTGTTGTTGACGATGACGTAAATAATGTAAAAGAAGAGAGAGCGATTGATGTGATGATGAGGAGGAACGAGTTAATGCACACCGAGAAATCGATCAGAAATGGGAGAGAGTTTGTAGTGAAAGAGAACGACGTATTCGTAGCGACGTATCCAAAGTCTGGAACGACGTGGATGCAGCAAATTATGCACCAAATTAGGTGCTTGAGGGAGGATAGATTCGCTGAGCGGGCTGCGATGGATTTCGGGGAAATCACGGAGGTTGTGCCGTGGGATATATTAGCCGAGGATTGTAGGGGATTGAGTACGATTGGTGGTGCACAAGATTTACGAGCTGAACAAAGTAAGTATAGGAACGGATTACGAGTGTTCAAATCGCACGAGGAACGTAGGAACATAGCTAAGATGAAAGAGAATGGGAAAATGGCTAGGTATTGTATTGTAACGAGGAACCCGGAAGATGTGTTCTATTCCTTTTGGAAGTTCTTACCAGAATATTGTGGCGTTGATTCAGAGTCAGTATCGGCGGAGGAGTTTTGTGAAGCCGTGTTTGCCGGCGCGTCGCACTCGGGGCAATATTGGAATTGGAACTTAGAGTGGTTCAAGTTCGCGAGAGAGCATAAGGAGAGATGTTTGTTTGTATGCTTCGAAGATATGAAGAACGATTTGAGGAAAGTAATCTTAAAAATTGCCAATTTTATGGGCGAAGATTTTGTTTCCAAGAGCGATTTAGATGAGTTAGTGAGACGATGTAGCTTTGAATACATGCGCGAACACGCTACTCAATTCGACGATCATTTCGTGAGAAATAAAGTCAAGAAACGAATGGGTATATACGACGATGGAGACGACGCGAAGAAGTTTCTAGTAGGTAAAGTGAGACAATCTGGTGGAAAAATCGGGGATGGTAAACAAAACTTACCCGATTCAGTAAAGAATCGTTTAGAACAACGCTGGAATGAAGTGTTCGCTTCCGAACGAGAGGACGAGGGATTAATATTCGCGACTTACAATGATTTCCGCGAGGCAATAAACGATATTTGGTGGTCATAATTTTTCTTTAGAATTCTTTTCAACTAATTCTAATCTATACCGAATGCGCTTTAACGCTTGCATGCATTGTAAATAATCTTCTCTCGTTTGTTTATTTTCCTCACTCAATCGTTCTATTTCGCTCTCTAATCTATACCGAATAGCTGTCTCTTCATCTCGCCTCTTCTTTGTTATGTTATACCACTTGAAGAAATAAAATCTTATGAACATTTCTCGATTAACTTCCAAAGACCGATCAAATCTTTGCATTAAACGCTCGTATTTTTCATTCATTTCACCAATCGGTTCGTCTATCTTCTTCAATTGTTCAATCTCTGTTCGATTATGTCTCCCAATCATTTTCAACTGTTTTAATTCTCGCCTCAATTCGACGTTTTCGATGCGTAAATGTTCATGCTCTGAAACGATGTTCGAGAGCGCAGATAGACCTAAATCGCGTAAAACCTCCTTCGAGGCGTTGCTGTCGTTTATTTCTCGTACTCTTTTAATCAGATCACTCGATTGTGTTTGCATTTGATCGAGAGTTTGATTCATCATTAGTAATGAAAATTCAAATACCTAAATGACAGCTTTGCTGTGGGGAAATTCTTGAATTTATTAAGCGCGCTTTAATATCTGATATAAAATAAAATGCTCTCTTGTGATTATTATTATTATTATGCGCAGAAAACAACGACTACAAACAAGAAAGTGATAAAGAACGCACATAGAAGCAGTGGACGATTTCGTTCTTCTTATTTGAGGAGGGGGAGGGTCGTCGCTGCGAAGATGCTATCATGCGAAGCGTGGGAGTGCGCGAAACCAGGATCGGTCAATGATTTGAAACTGAACAAGACGAAGATGTTAGGACAGTTAAACCGAGAAAATGTGAGAGTGCGAGTGAAATGTGTTGGTTTGAATTTCGCGGATGTTTTCACGGTTTTAGGGTTATACGGTGCTACTCCAAGAGGAGAGACGTTCGTTCCTGGATTAGAGTTTTCCGGGGTCGTCATCGAAGGACCTGTTGCGTTCGTTGGAAAAAGGGTCTCTGGTGTGACGAGGTTTGGCGCGTTTGCCAGCGTAGTCGATGTGCCATTGCATCAGGTTCGCGTGATGCCAGACCATTGGTCGTTTCAAGAAGGCGCGGCTTTTATTGTACAGACGTTGACCGTGTATTATGGATTATCCGCTCTCGGTCGAATTAAGAAGGACGACGTGGTGCTCGTGCATTCGGCAGCCGGCGGATGTGGGTCGCAAGCGCTCGCAATTTGCGAGAAATTAGGCGCGAAAGCTATTGCGGTCGTTGGTGATTCAAAGAAGGCGGAAACAGTAAAGCTGCTGCCCAAATCAGCTATCATCGTTCGTGATAGAAAGAATTTTGGAGAGCAAGTAAAAGCCGCGGCGAGTAATTCATACTCGAGAGAGAATGTGGATGTTGTCTTAGACGCAACGTTGGGCGATTTCTTTCTCGGCGGTTGGCAAAATCTAGCAAAAGGTCGAGGTGTTTATGTAGTATATGGCGCTGCTGATATGACTCCGCGTGGAAACGTTGCTTGGTATAACGTGTTCAATTGGGTAAAGCTCGCGTACAAATACTATACACGACCTCGCGTCGACGCGATGGAATTGCCAGGCGAAAATAAAACCATAGCGGGATTTAACTTGATTTGGATGTTTGATAAGCAAGAACTCTTATTATCATTGTTATCTGAATTAGAAAAAATGAATCTTCCTCCGCCGATGGTTGGATTGGAGTTCGATTGGGAAGACCTCCCTCACGCTTTAAAAACTTTTCAGAGCGGTAAGACAAGTGGGAAAATTGTAATTAATTTGTAAAACACAACTAGTCTCTAGGCGCTAATTTGCAACGTGAGTTCTTCGATGCGCTCGTCTATTAACGAAATCGCGCGGTCCGCAGTAGAATACGCCCCGGTAGACATCAAATCTCCTCGTTCTGCTACTAATCTTCTAACTTCTTTTTCCAACATTCTTTTCTCGGACATCGACATTGGATGATGATGATGATTAAGATGCGTTCTGCGTTCATGTTCGTCGTATTTTTCCTCATCATCTTCTTTACCTTTCCTTATTTTTGTTGCAGTAGGTTGGAAACGCCGCTCAGCTTTAGAAGCTAAAAGTGCGCTAAGATGCATGTTTGCATTGGACATTTTGTATGCTGTTTCGTCATTGTTGTTGGTGTACGAGAAGTCTTCACGAAGACTCAAATCTAATATATGAGAGGAATCTGGCGCGACGTGCGCGCGATTAGGGAATTTTCCTCCCGTTTTCTCAAGCGCGTCTCGCAATTGTGCTTTTTCTCTTTCCAACGCAACAATCTGTGCAGCCATCTTTCGCATCTGCACTCGAAATCGGTCGCGACTCGAACTCGCATCTTCCAAGGCATTTTCAGCCGATTCCAATCGTGGACGCAACGTCGCGATTTCGCTATTCAATTTCGCAACGTCACTCTGGAAATAGTTCTTCTTATACTCGGAAAACATATCTTCAATCTCGCGTTTTTGCTTTTCAAGCTTTGCAGCTTTTTTCGCAGCATCGTCGCGCTCTTTCTTTGACGCTTTTTGGTCTCGCAAAGCGTTTTCAACTTTCTTCTCTAACGTTTCCTCTTTCGATGCGTACTCGCGTTTCAACTGTTCGTGCTTCGACGTATGCGCGCGCTCGAGCTCTTTCTTGCGTCTCTCGATAGTTTCCTCGGCTCTGATGACTTCTCGCTCACGACTTTCGAGCATTCGCGTGAGCTCTTTCAGTTTATGTTCAGCTTCTTTTGCTCGCTTGGTTGAATTTTCAAACTCGGCGTTGCGCTGGATTTCTCGTTGTTTCCAAGCCTCTTCGAGCGACTGCATGCGTTTCGTTGCTTCTTCTGTGAACTTACTTTCCCATGCGAGCATGCGTTCACGTTTCCAATTCTCGAGGGCATACGCGGTGTTGTACTCTGCGCTGTTACGAACCTCGGCTTCTGAAGAAAATAAATTTGGCGCAGTTTGTTGCGGATGTTGTTTCTGTTGTTGTTGTTGTTTCTGTTGAAGTATGTTTGCTCTCGTTCTTCGAATGCGATCGTGAAAGTCGGTCGGTTTCGGACGCACAGATTTCAGCGGCGGTCTCGGCGCTGGCTCGAAGTTTTCTATTTCTTCGTCCAAATTCTCGAAATAATCGTCGTTCTTCAGAGCAGTAGCTCTGTGTATCGATAAATCCGAAAGCGTGAGCTCAAGATTTACTTTTTGTTGTTTACTACCTCTACCACCTTCACTCGCTATATCGAGAGTGGTTGATTCTCGTACCGTTGGCGTTTCTAATAATCTCGACATTGGAATCAAAGAAGAAGACGAATAAGAAGAAGTCTGAACTTTTAACATCGCGTTGGGATGTGCCAACGCAGTCGCTAAACTCGCTGGATTTGCCCAAAATTTGAACGTAACCGAATCGTCGCCGCGCATTCCTATCTTTTTCTTTCTACTTCTATTGGTTTCTTCTCCGTTAAAAGACGATGATACATCAAATATCACGTTTTCTAAGACGTTCGGAAGTCTAAAAGTTACCGGAGTACCTTTCGATGCGAGTCTGACTCGGAGCGCGAACGGTTTCGAGTTTCGCGTTTTGTTATTCTCGCTACTAGGATACTCTGTATCTTCGTCGTCGTCGTCGTCGCTTTCACTTGTCGATGCGCGACGTTCTTCTAGTGTTTCTGTAGTAAAGAATATATCCTCGTCGACATCTTCGCGCTCTGACTCATCAATAGCTGAGTTTTCATTATTATTTTTATTATTATTATTATTATATTTGCTTCTTCTTCTTCTATTAACGATACCTACATCTTCTTCTTCGTCGTCGTCGTCACTTTCATTATCATCATCATCGTCGTCGTCATCGAATAGCTCGAGCTGTACGCCATCATATGCTCCTTCTCTTAAATTTCTATCGTCTCCAGAACCTATTGAGCAATCTCGAACGAACGCAAACGCTCTCAATTCTGGAACTTCTCTCGATTTACCTAACCGATACTTTGCCGCCGCCAACGCCGTCCATTCACCGACCATCTTCTTCCCTCGAACGGTCCTCACATCAATACCAGCCGCTTTCAACGCGAGCGCGTTCGCTCTCAAAGCTCTCGGTTCAATCACGATCCATCCATGTTTCTCATTCGCGTTCGCGGAAATCCCATGTAACGTCGTTACGCCAAACTCGCTACTATCGTCGTCCGCCCCTTTCGTTCTCTCGATCGACGAAGACGTCTGAACAGTGAGCTTCAGCGTCGCCCCGTTTTGTAAAATTCGTTTCATCTCTACTTCCGTGCGCTTGAACGTGATCGTTTCGTTCCATTGCGGATGCGTCGACGGCTTCGCCGGTCTCTAATATTGCGTAAAGAAGGTCGTTTGTACTAATCGTGAGCGCTTCGTTTCTCCGCGCATAAAACAACTCTTTTGCCTTCCGCCGGTCAAAGAAAATGAACAAAAAATGGTCAACAAAAAAAAACTCGCGCTTGATAGGTATGCATTCCCTAAAATCGAACGAAGAAATGCTTACCGAAACCCTCTCCTGATCATCGAACCTCGCGCTCACTCGCAATGCCCGTTCTTCGCGCATACCTCGCGCATCTCTCAGTACGACCACGAGTTCGCTCATCGTCATCATCATCCTTTGCTCTTCTCGTTCTTCGTTCAACATTTTCGAAAACTCACTTTTACTCTTTTTTTTAACAGCTCGAACTCTCTCTCTTGACCTTGACCTTATGAAAGCAGCAGCGCGGTATCTTGCGGTATCGCACTGACTTACTGCGCTAGCTTTGTTAGCGTGTGTGTGCGTGTGTGTGTGTGTGATATCGACGATCTTTAGCCTCGTTTAAGTGCGAGTTTCTACTTCAGTAGGAACGGAAATAGGTCAAAATGTGACGCAGATTGGAAGAAGAAGAAGAAGATATCTTTTGAAATCCCTAGTTGCACGGTTGAGCAGTTTAGGGTTTGAAATCTGGTTTTCCCACAAAAATTGAAAGAGAGTAGAAAGTAGAGAAAATATATCTCTCACACAACACAATTAATTCATAATGATTATTGC
>Ga0302126_10001421_pt1 | contig 14224 bp, 7 predicted proteins | sample CB4_20m_MG_FD_203108 | JGI IMG/M metagenome (GOLD analysis project Ga0302126, IMG submission 203108) | Marine microbial communities from Western Arctic Ocean, Canada - CB4_20m | ecosystem: Environmental > Aquatic > Marine > Oceanic | place: Canada: Western Arctic Ocean | collected 2017-09-24 | reverse complement strand
CGTATTAAATTCATCATCTACTGAAAGTGGTAGCTCTTCTTTCAATACGAGACGAGTGAGTCATGATGACGAAATGCACCACGTCACTTACCGAACTATGATTGAACCGGGATGTGAAAAGTCATTACCAAGCGCTGTTATTGGTCCCGAAGCATCGTCGCACGTCTATTTTCGAGTTCTTTGCACTGACAACGCTAATAATACCGTGGCTTCAGCTTGGGCTAAGCCGGTGAAATCTGGTTTCTTCAATGGAAATTTTGATGAGCGAGTTAACAGCGAATCATCTGCCATCGAAGATGCTATGTTAAAGCGTGCAAATAAACGGGGAGGACTTTCACTTTGCGAGGGTATAGAAGAATCTGTAGCGCATGTTTGTGAGAATGTTGACAATATAGAGGGAGAGAATTGGTTCGTCTCTGTCCGCTGTGAACGATTTCCTTTTGAAGACGCAGTATTGCCGACTATTAATAGGAAATCATCGGCTAAAGAAATCTTAAACGCAAAGCGGGCGGCAGCGTTGAGCTCTGAATGGATTGTGACTCTATCTGCACCATGGTGTGTAAAAAACACGTTGCCTTTGACAGCGGAGATTTCTCTCAGCTCGTATGCGAAACGCGATGATGATGATGGTAAAAGTTACCGATTTGAAAAGAAGTTTATGAAATTTCTTCAACCTGGCGAAAGCGCTCAGGTATATAATTTGGATCCAGGATCTAAATGTATTGCGCGAGTTGAGTCAATCAATGGAGGGTGGAAGGCGAAAAAGCAAATCGACTACACTAAATTGTACGATGGGAAATTTGAGTACTCTAACGTCGGCTGTCCAATATCGCCAGAAAGCTTCAAAGATGCGTTGAAGAAAACTAAAGATGTCGCTATGATGGAATCGCTCGGTTCTTTTGCTGGTGGATCTTCTTTTTTTTACGGCGAAGAAGGTGTTAAAAAAGCTATCGACGCCTTTGAAATCGTAAAGATGGGAACGTCTACATCTCAATTTGCTCCTGGTAGCAAGATCATTGATGAATCTTCCGTAAAAATTGTGAGCACAAAACTGGATGAAACAGACGTAGCATCGATGAGGATCCTCATTTTATGTTCACCTATAATTCTAATCAACCGAACTGGAGAAGATATTGTGTTTCGTACATCTACTGTTTCTGGTGCAACAAACCAAAACAATAGTGCAACCGCTGAAACTTCGAGCAATCCTTCGATATCTGATGTGGCAATGTCGTTGGTTAATGATAGGTCTGCTGAAATGCAAATTAGGAGAGAAAAAAGCTTAACGTCGTCGTCGTCGTCGTCAAATGTCTCCGCTCAAGGTGCATTTCTTGCGAGAACGCTACCAACGAGTGGGACAGATGTGAGTAAAATATTTAAGATAAAAGCAAAGACTGAACGATATGGTGATAGAATTAGTTTCATCGGAGCTGAAAGCGTTGGCGCTTTCGAAGAACTCGCGGTAGGATTAATATCTAAGCACATTCGTTTAGAGTTTGGATGTTCGAAAAAATCTTTATCTGAACCTTTGGCAATTGCTGATCGAGATTTCATTACTGAACGTAATATTGTCGTTGAGTGCTTAGCAAAAGACGGGCATACTACTTATCCAATCAGCCTGCGATCAGAGGAGCAGTTGAATCTATCATCAAATATTGGTAATGGTTTGGAACATACGGGGGGGATGTTTGCCGAATGTCTCGCAATCATCTTCGAGCCCGCTTTTAGTCTCATCAATAACACGGGCGAAACCATTCATGTCACTCAAGTCGATCCGAACAATGAACAAGTTTTCAACGAAGAGAAGGATGTGATTGTTTTACGTTCCAAACATGAAAATCTGCTAGGCTTGTCTCTAAAATGGGCTGATGCAAATTTGCCTAAAATGCTCTTCGTGAAGCGCGCGTGTGATTCAGAGTGGATGACGCCTTTTGATATGAAATCAACGCATACGGGAGATATTTTGCTACCTATCAATAAACAAGATAATAGCTCTTTGGATGACATTGACGATTACTTACACATCCAGGTTGCGAAGAAAAAGTTGACGCATGGTGCATCGCGAGTTTTCTTTTCATTTAGGGTAGGTGGTCGTCTTTTGAGCGATGACGAAGTGCTTGGATCACCGGCTAGTAAAAGTCTTGCATTGCGAAAGAAAATTCAAAATGATGCAGAAAAGAAACTAAATGCAAGTGTTGCTACTAGAAAAGAACAAGTAGTCGCGTTGAGGAAATTTTCTTTATCCATTCCCGAGTTTGTTCTATCGACGATTGATCCAAACGTTCAAGAAATTTTTGTTGTTACGCTGAGAGGCATGGATATCGCTTACGAAACAAAAGTGGATTCATCCGCTAACTCGGTAAGCTTTGTCGTGTACTCATTGCAAATTGATGACATGAGTCCCTCTACGCAATATCCAGTTTTACTTCGCGTTGTGCACGATACGAAGGACCTCATTGTGCCACCGATGTTAGATTTTGTCATGCGTTCGCGTCTCGAAGCGAACGGCAAAACAAATGCGTATGAGGAAATCACGATAAACTTTACGAAAGCTCCCGTGCTTTTAGCTGCGTACGAACCATCGCTTTGGCGCGTTCTCGAGTTTTTAGATCATTTCAGTGATGGATCTGTGACGAATACTACCGCTGCTACTACATCGCTACAAGAAAGTCAACTCGCTGACCCGCAAATATTCATCGAAATGATGACAATTTCGAAAGTGCGAATTGCTATATCGTTTCGCGCGTCTGAAACGAAAAGACCTAAACGTATGCGTAAAGTTTTTCCAGGTATCGTAACTGTAGTGAACTTGGATGAAGCAACGCTTGATTTACGTCCAATGCGACTTGAAAAGCAGCGCGCAAAAAAATCAACGTTTCAGGACACGTTAACAAAAGCTTACGTAAAGCAAGTAAAGTTACAGGCTATTCGATTACTTACTGGTTTCGATGCTTTAGATTCAGTATCACTAGCTTTAAATCGCGCCTCGCTCGGGTTATCTAAATTATCAGGCGGGCGTGCTTTAGAAGACGTCTATGGTGGTGCTCCTCAAGCTAGTAATAGGTCAAACATGCTTTCTTCGATGCTTCGCGAGAAACTTTTCATGGGGGGAAGAGCAAAACACGAGGACGACGATTCGAACAAGACAACTGTCAAAACCGGTGCAGCAGTTGTTGGACTGATGGATGGAACGGAAACATTGGCCAGAGGTTTTTTCAGCGGAGTCACTGGCGTGTTCACTCAACCAGTAAAAGGAGCGATGAAAGACGGTGCGAAAGGTTTTGTTAAAGGTTTCGGGAAAGGCATGATCGGCGCCGTAGCCCAACCGGTTTCAGGTGCCGTTGGAATGATGAGTCACATGGCTGCCGGTGCATCAGGTGCTGTTCGCGAAACGAAAGATTTCGTTGGACTATCGCATGGCGCTCACTTTGCGAAAAGAATTCGTCCAGCGAGAGCGCCTTCGGGTGATGGCATTTTGAAACCGTATTCGAAGGATTTATCTTTGTGCGAGAAAGTGTGGAAAATGCTTTCGAGACCGAAAGCAAAACAAATCACAAGAAAGTCATTTTCGAACGAACACTTTGCGTGGAAAGTTGATGCAGTTAATCAAAGTTCACTAAAGAATTCTTCTTTCACACTTTTTGCAACGAATTACCGATTAATGCTTTTAATGACGATGAATAATGCGAAGAAAATGGGCGATCGCGTCACAAAAGTTTGTTGGGACATTGCTTGGAGTGACATAGAAAGGTCACATGTCGTTAATACTACAAGCAGTGAAAAGCAAGTATTGGTTTGCATAAAATTGAAAAAACCGAGCGCGTTGGAACGTCAAATAAAAAATGAGGCAAAGAAGGCCAAGTTGGAGAAAAAGCTAAGACGATCACGCCCGGAAAAGTTTTTATACAGAGACGACGACTTGACCAGGTCGTTTCCGTTGGATTCGAAAATGGAAAATCGCGAATCTTTTCAATTATGGTTATGTGATCAAATCATGCTCCACTCACGAACGTTTGGTAAAACGTTTGAAGTGAGCGAATTTTCAAAGACGCCCAAGAAATCGAACGACGAAGGTATTTCCGAGAGCGAAGACGATGATGGGTTGGTTTTATTTTCAGATTCCGATTCAGATAGCTTGAGCGGTGATGATGTCAATAGTAACGATTGGATTTCGCAAGACGAAGAACTTGACGACGACGACGATTTCGATGAAGAATCTGAAGAGAGGTACGCTATAGCAGAGCATTTTTAAGTCTTCATAAGTTGTTGTTTGAGGGAAAAAGAATTCTACTATTTTGTATAATATATTCGCTCTCTATAGTTGAATCAAATTGAATTTTCGCGTTTGCTAAACCGCGCTGTGCATATTAACGCTAAAGAGCATGCCGTTGCCACTCCTAACATTGCAATCTCCAATTTCGTCCAATCGTTGAACAAAGAGTAACTGGAGACGATTGTGTTTTTTGAAGCCGCAGTAGTAGATGTTTTCTTAGGAGGAGGAGGGGCAATTTTAAGCAATGAAGAAGAAGATTTTTTCACCTTTTCGTCGTCCTTTTCTTTTAATATCCTACCAACGATATTCTTCTTCTTTGTCAATGATGACGATTGCGATGAATGAATGTCTACACCTAACATCTCTTCAATGTCTTTTATCTCCATCATTTTGTCTATTTTCTTCCCGTTTAAGCTCAAAGTCAATTGACCGCAAGCGCCGGCAATATCGCTACCCATTTCGTGTCTAACCGTCGTCGTCAAATCGTATTCTTCGCGTAAGATCTTATTCATTGCATAAATATCTTCAATATCTGGTCGTTCATGTCCAGCGATGACATCGGTCGGGTTATACGGTATGAAATTTAAAACGACTTTCTTCCCTCGTAATAGCTCGCCGAGTAAGTGTGCGCATTCTACTGTGTCATTAATTCCTTTCAAGACGCAATATTCAATTAACATCGATTGTCTCTCACTTTTTGCTAAGTAATCGTCTAAACATTTCATTAGTTCGTTCAAAGGATACGCCGTAGCCGTCGGTACTATTCGTTTCCTTATCTCTTGCGTCGGCGCGTGTAACGATAAAGCCATCGATACAGTTGGACAATCTTTTTGAAACCTGTATATGTTCGGAATTACGCCAACGGTACTGACGCAAATTTTCGGACATGGAATGTTAAACCCTTTCTGATTCTCGTTTTGTGAAATACACCTAATCGCATCGACGACGGCGTCGTAATTATTCAAAGGCTCGCCCATGCCCATGAAGACGATATTTCGCACCCTCGGCTCTAGAGCGCGCGCGTGCATGACTTGCTCGACGATCTCCCCAGAACTTAAATTCCCTAATTCACCCATCGTTCCAGTGGCGCAAAACGTACACCCCATCTTACACCCAACCTGCGACGATATGCACAACGTCACGGCGCCTCCCTTTCTTCCCTCCGCTCTCCTTCCTTTCAAGTGCCTAATCACGACGGCCTCTACTTTATGCCCATCCTGTAACTCTACAATCATCTTCGTCGTCGACTGATCCTTCGACTCTTCTTTCATTGCCACTCGCGTCGTCAATAAATCGAATCTCTCCGGTATCCTATTCCTCGCCCATTGCGGTATCTCCTGTATCTCTTGCAAGAAATCTAACTGCCTGGTATCGCAGTTTTCATCGCTCGCGTTGAAGAGTATTTCAGAGCATTTTCGCTGCGCGTGTTGTAAAATAACTTGGTAAAACCTCTCCGCGTTTCTCCTCGATCTCTCGCTCTCTCTCCGATCTTCTTCGAGCTTTTCGTTCGTTCCATCTTCTTCGGCTTCTTCTTCGGCTTCCAAAACTTCTTCTTCGTCAGTGCTTAAGGTCTTCCCATGTGGCCCTCTGTAGAGGAACTGCAAGACCTTCTCGCGCTCGAAAATAGAGATTCGCTCGATCGTTCTCTTCTTCTTTCCGTGCCCCATTATTATTATTGTTAGTAGTAGTAGTAGTAGTAGTAGTAGTAGTAGTAGTGTTTTAGTATTTATATCCTATTAATATGACGTTCGTGCGGGATGAGAGAGAGGAGAAAAAGGGTGCGCTTTTAAAATTTAGGGTTTCACATTTAGGGTTTCATGAATTGTTTTCTTTAATATTAATACTGTTATACTTCATCACGCGTTTAAATAATACTATTTATCTATCTATCTATATACACGTGTCATGCGTCATATTTCTACATTCTCTCATCGAGTTTCGTTTTTAACACTCTTCGAGCAAAACTCTCGTTTTTCAAAACAGACAGGATTTCTTTGAGAGTGTATCACAAATAAAACTGCTTTGACTTTTTGATTGCCGAGGCACAAAACATAAATCACGGACTAAGACGACGACGACAGAGATCAAACAACGTAATAATCAAAAGAGAGAGAGAGAAGAGAGAAGAGAGAGAGGAGAGAAATATAGATCTCAAGCGATATCCGGTATGCTCGGATATAATCAGGTGTAATAAAGCGAAAGATATTTGGTTCCAATTCTGTTATAAAATTTCGTATCCACGTTTTTCGTTTACGGATGGATATAAAAAAAGATCCGCGCAGTAGTAGCACTCGATTAACTACCATATGAGCGTGATAAGAAAGTTCGTGTGCGTAATATGTCCACTGCAGTGATCGTAGTGTGAAATAAGAGTAAAAAGCGAACGAAACGAGCTTCTTCGTTTCGTTGCTTCAGGGCGCAGTGAAACTGACAGTAGAGATTTTGAGAGATCGAGAGAGAAAAGAGTTATGACGAACGAGACGAATAATTATACGCATAGTAGTTCGAGTACGACTGGGCAGAATACGAATAACTTATACGACGCGAAGACGTTCGAGGAGGCGTGCGAGTATTGGGCGACCGTTGGCGGGTACGACGGGACGTACGCGTTCCCTTTGAATCGTACGTGGTCGACTGATCCGAAGGACGTTTACGTATCTACCGCCACTAATTCTTCCTCTTCGACGTCGACGACTTCGACGACGACGAGTACGGGAACTCAACGAGAAGCGGAAGAAGAAGAAACGAATAAGATATTCTGTCCATGTTTTTTCGAGCGTACGCCGTCCGGGGGAATATTTCAAAACGTTTTCGCGTCATCGCAATCTTCATCGAGTAACGACGGCGACGAGCAAAATAGTAAAAACGGGTCGTGGATATGCAGAGGATATCAAGGGAAAGGAGGAGGGTTTCAGTTTCAAAGTTCTGGGTTATTAATCGGGTTAATGATTTTTTTTTGCTTCGCAATGACTTGGCGCTTATGGCGAGTGAAAATTCGCGCGCGCGCGCAAGAACAACGAGCCGCAGAGGACTTGAACGAATCCGTTCGTTCCGAAAACAAGTTAAGATTTTTGAAAGAGGACGAGCAGTATAAGACGTGGAACTCGTGCGTGCAACCGGATGGATCAAAAGTTATTTGCGTAGAGTTAATAAATGCTGGTGCTGCTACGCCAAAGGCAAAAAAATCCTCTTCTGATGGCGATAATGATGACGACGACGACAAGAATGATGATTACTTAAACGTTGGAGATATTGAAAACGGTGGCGTGTTTCCTCCTCGCACTACACGCGAAGATGAAGAAGAACAAACTACCGGACGATGGCGAAGAAATAATAGCAATATAGTACTCTCGAATTATTAATCAAGAGCAGTAAACGAAGAAGAAGTTCGGCGAGATTTAGACAATCAATTATATAATCAATTGTATATGAATTGTGCAAATATTTTGTGTGTATATAATTAAAGCGAGCTAGTGAAACAACTTATCTTTCGCTGAATCGGGATTATAACGAACGCTTCCTTTCATGTGGCAACACCAATAATCGGGCATTACGTTAGTCTCAGGGTCTGTGACTACCATAGATTTACTCGTCACTCCGAGAATGGAATCAAAGTGTAAAAACTTCTTCGCGTTCACTTCGCTTCCGAGCGAGTCCTCTAATTCGTCTAAACTTTCGGCAACTTTTTGCAAAACGACGGTTGTTTTCGTGTTTTGAACATCTTCGTTTTGACTCGGGTCGCAAGGTTCACTCTTTTTTGCTCTATCGTCCTCCGATAATTCGTAAGCATCGTGATGTTCGAAACATCTATTCAACGAAATTCGGCTCTCGTCGCTTAAAATGATTTGCTTTGGTATCGTTCTTGATTTCAAATACGCTTCGTTCGTTTCTTTTCCTTTCACGATGACTTTAGCTGAGGAATCATGAACTACATTTTTTGGCATTTGCGGGTGCATCAAAAACGACCGTTCTCGAAACTTACCTCTGCGCCATTGCTCGAGGTTAATCACGTGATCTTGCGGACAAATAAACGGAAGTCTCAAATGCGACCCTGGAAATCGACCGTAATGCGGAAACCAAACTCTATCGATGCCGCATAGAATGGGCGGTATGATTAAAATACGGTCGAGCTTTTTCGCAATCGCTAACGCTTCGTTAATTTGTGCCAACTGAAAGTTGACCAATCGCTCATTTTCGGTGAGTATTTTTTCCTCCTTCGTTGGTATACTTGGAAACGTGCTATCTTTTTCGGGCCATCCTCGTTCGACGAATATATCGAACCCGCCGCGAACTATTTTTTTATCGTCTTCTTTTTCTTTCCCAGCCGTCGTTGTTGTTGTTAAATTGTTGAAAAAGTGAAGCTCGACTCTTGGCGTAAAACTCATGAATTTGCCTTCGAAATACTCCTCCGAATCGCCCATCCAAGCGTTTGCTTCTCTCATCCTATTTCTCTTCCCGGGCGTTCCTCCGTATTGAAACGTCGCATGAACGGCGTACGCGTTTTTCTTCTCTCTCTCGTGTAATCTTTGCACGTAATACGTATGGCCGTTGGAAAACAAACTTACTGGAAGGGCGCCCATTGTCGCCCTGAAATTTCCGTTCCCGTCGCCGTACACTTTTTGTACTCCAGTTCCGTTAATGCCCGTATTACAGCCGCCGTTCAAACTCTTTAAATCATTAAACGCGCTTTGATCCCATAACTTATCATCATTTTCTATGCGCTCGACCCACTCTTTCGTAAGAATTTGGTTCCCTTTGGTCGCTAAAAACCACATGATTCCAATATTACTCGCCGCATGACACGGGTGAAATTCTAATCCTTCGCCGTCGACCATGAACGGCTTTTGCCTTTGTTCCAACATCGTTTCCGACCTTAACTGATCAGAACTGACGAGCATATCTGCGTATGGGTATCTCAAGAAAAATGGCAACGGATTCCTTAACCAAACTACATCGATATCGCTCACTAAGACGTTCACGCCTGATGCCGTAAAATCGCGAATTAGGCGAATCTTATCTCTCCCCATCTGATGAAAATTCCTCGTCCCCCACCCAAAATCGTTCTTAACCGCATCTTTTCCAATCCCACGGCTTCCCATTAACCACGTATTAACTCCAAGCTCTCTCATAGCCTGTTCCATCTTTTCATCCATCGCGCCGACTATAAAATTATGCGCGTGGATTTTCCTTAAATGCGCGACCCAGTTCTTCGCGAAATCCAAGTAATGAAAATTCGCCCACGTGACTATGATCGAGTTATGCTCTGTCGTGTTGTACGCGTGTGTGTGTGAGTTTATGTGTAAGAATAATAAAGAATAATATTGTGTGTGTGTCAGCTTATTAATGTCGCCGAAAAATCCACCGGCGTCCGCGTCACTCGCAAATCGATCCCCTAACGAACGATTCGATCGACGGTCCAAAACACACACACACACACACAGACACAGACACAGACACACACACACACCTCTCTCTCTCTCTCCTTCTCGAGTGCGCGGAAAAAAAAATAGAAAACCTTAAAACGAACACAAAAACGTACCGTCCGCGATTTTCCGAATGATCTCGACCGATAACCCAGTCGCCATGCGTCGCCCGTCCACTGGCTTCGTCTGCCCACTCGTCGACCCTCCGAACACTCTCATTTCTTTCAGAGCGCGTCTACTCCTACTCCTTGCTCTGCTTATCTCGCTCGGACGATCATCGGATTCTTCCCAAAACGATTCTTTCCTTAAAAACTCCCGATTTTCTTCTTCTTCCAACGTTGCAGCGAACTCAGTTTTAGCGGATCCATCGTCCAAAGACGCGGTCGATAGCACGCAGCTAAACACGGTCGCGACGAAGAGCAAGTGCGTTTTAAAAGCGTAATAACGAGTACACCTAGTGCGCATTTTGTTCGTGTTTCTCTCTCTCTCTTAATCTCTCTCGATCTTAATCCCTGTTTTCTGAAGTCATTTCCATTCGTTTTTGAGATTAGTTACATGCACAAAAGTAGTGGGAATTCGCGTGTTTATATATATATATATATATAATAAAGCGAGTATTTTTGATCAGAAATCCACTGGGTCCAGTATGCTACTTACCACGCGCGATCTCAGATCCTCTCTCTCTCCTATATCGCTCCCTTTATTCGTTTAATTGATTCAGGGATCAGTAGAGAACGGATCAATGAGCGGATTTTACCCTGTTTTCTTTTATAAGTGATATGCTGATGAGGCGTATTTTAACGCGAAATTCCACGCAGTGCGTTATGTGAAGTCGTAGACGTTTACGCCATGATTCAGACCATCTCTCGACGTATACTCATCAAAGCATCGGCTTCTTCCGAAAATTAAACCACGTCGATAGTTTTAACAGCGTATGAAAGCTTAATAAAGGTAAACGAATGCGGATATCCAAAACCCTAAACTCAGTACACTCCCGCTTTAGCAGTTCGCGTCTCCCGTCTCTCCCTTTATTCGTTAATTAATTCAGGGATCAGTAGAGAACAGATCAATGAGCGGATTTTACCCTGTTTTCTTATCACAGACGCGTATTTTGATGTAAGCATAAACGGTGAAGGTATTTTGCGAATGCATAGACGGACATGCAAAACCCTAAACTCAGTACACCGCTGCATCTCTGCTGCCTGTTTTTACGAAGAGTTTGATTTATTGGATTTCCACAAAAAATCGAAATCAATCAATTCAATACTATGTTTATGCAACGAACGAAATTGCTCGAAACGACGGTCTCGCGAACAGCGCGAAAGTGCTTCACTGCGCATACTACTACTCGAGCCTCTGCATCGAACGCAGAGCGCTCGGTTGTTTTGAAGACGACGCAAACGCATCAGCAAAGGAAACAGAGACGTACTGATGTGCCGCCAATGACTGACGAGGAACGAAACGATTCGTTCTTGGATGAATTCAGGTTTTCCAAAACGAATCAAAGCGCGAGAAATGGCAAGGGAATCAAAACTGATGATGATGCAGATGATCGTAGCTATAAAGGGCAGCTTAAGCAGAACAGTAACAGCGTGAGGCTCGTGCAATGGTACCCCGGTCACATCGCACGCGCGGAGAAGATGTTGAAAGAACAATTAAGAAACGTGGATTGCGTCGTCGAGGTCAGGGATTTAAGGATCCCTTTAGCGACGTCGCATCCGGACGTCGAGGGATGGACGGGAGAAGGGAAAATGAGGATAACGGTTTTGAATAGGGCGGATATGGTCGATGATCGCGAACGAAATAAGTGGGTCATGTATTTTAAGAAGTTAGGGCATCCACACGTCGTCGTTACGGATGCGAAGACCGGGAGAGGCGTCGATTCGGTGAAGAAGATCGCGTTATCGGTCGCGAAGGACGTGAATTCGAGGAGGATCGAGAAAGGGTTGTTGGCGAGACCGGTGAGGACGGCCGTTGTTGGCTATCCAAATGTTGGGAAGTCTGCTTTGATTAATAGGTTAGTCGGGAAGAAAGCGTGCGCGAGCGCGCCTAGGCCAGGCGTTACGAGGGATTTGAGATGGGTGAGAGTATCGGATGAGATCGATTTATTAGACTCGCCTGGGGTTTTGCCGCCGAGGATGAGCGACCAAGACGCGGCGAATAGGTTGGCAATGGCGAACGATATAGGTGAAGCGTCTTATGAAGCTCAAGAGGTCGCTTCGAGACTGTTTGAGGAGATGCGCATGTTACAGTGTTGGAGAAGAGAACACGCGAATATTGGAGACGTCGTGAAGAAGAGGTATAAAATGTCACAAAAAGATATCGATGATATGACTGGTGATATGTTCATCGAAAAAATAGCGCTTTCGACGTGTGGGGGCGATTTCCAACGCGCCGGTATGAAAGTTTTGAACGATTTTAGAGGTGGATTTCTCGGTAGGTTTTCTTTAGAGGAAGTACCGAGCAATTATTAGTATTCGTTGTTGTTGTCGTTGTACAATGTGCGTACAAGAACCTTGTAGTTAATTAGTTCTTAGTGTATTTACTTTTAGTAGTTTATGTGTATGTGTGTGTGTTTTGTAATACTATTACTATTTCTTTAAAATCTAATAAAATCTAATGGGAGAAGGAGTTCAGCAGCTTTGCGCTTTTTAGTGCTATATTATTTTCTTTTTGTCTGTTTTTTCTTTATCGTCAGGCGTCAGGATATGTAAGATCCCGATGTTACTTATCCTGATGATAAGAAAGAACAGACAAAAAGAAAACAATATAACACTAAAAAGCGCAAAGCTCTCCAAAGCTCTTCATCGCACACTTCGCAAACATGTGTATTCTTCCTCCTCCTCCTCCACCACCTCCTTTTCGTTGGTATATATAGATATATCTATTTGTTATTCCCTGTTGGCGTTCGTCGAGAGTTACCGGCGCCGAATGGATTATCGTCTTTGAAATTGTCCCATCGTCTCTTTTCGTATAATTTCTCATCGCTCAATTCATCGCTCGTTTTGGCACTTTCGAGTATTGACTTTCTTTTTTCGCGCTCGTTACTTAAAGCAGTTCGTTCTATCAACTCTCGTAATTCAATTTCTCCGGCTTCTTCGACCGTCATCGTCGGTAGAATATGCGACGGTCGAAAAAGTGCGCTCCTCGCGTCTCTTACGACGCTTTCCTTATGACTCATGAAAGCTGATACTGAAGGCGCGAACGATGTCCCAGCTGGCGGAGCGCCTCGATTCATCATCATCATTCCTTCAAGTCCTCTACTATTATTGTTATTTTTATTTTTGCTATCATTATCGAGAGACGCCATGGCTTTCAAGAGTTCGTCCGGAATACCTCGTTTCGTGTTTCCGTCGTCATCGTCATCGTAACCGTTTGCGTTCTTCTTATTATTCTCTAAAATTATTCTCTTCACATCTTCCTCGGAAACTCCACTCAACATAGCGAGTTCTTCTTTACTTTGATTCAATGACTCAACGGAATCCACGATTGCTTTTTCAATCGCTAAGAACCAGTACTCTCTTTGTGTTTCGTCGTCGTCCGCGTCTTCGTCTTCATCATCTCCTTCTATTGTTGCCGCTCCTGAACTAAAATCTACACTCGCCGTTCCACTCATAATCTTACTCATCATAATAACTTGTTTCTTACCATTACGACTGCGATCAAACGTACTCTCGATCTTCTCCAAGCGCTTCCTTAACTCGTTCTGTTTCCTAAACCTCTTCACTTTCTCCGCGCGCTTCTCCTCCGGCGTCTTCTCCCTATCCCTATTCATATCATCGCGCTCATAATCGCACTCGTCGCTATCACTGATCCCAACCGCTTCTTCAACCTCGCGTTTAAAGTCCCGCGCGACTAACCCCATCGCGAGCGATCGCTTCAAAAATTTTCCCAAAAAATCCCCAGCTTTCGTTAAATTCGAACATCTCTCGTCTTTCGCCTTGGCTTGATTTTCTACCCACGCGCATTCCGCGAGCTCGTACGCTTTCGCTACAAAAAACTCGCACAAAACGAATCGTAATCTGTTCGTCTGTACGTCCTCTCCAAGCGATGATGATCTCTCGATCGTCTGTCGATCGATCCTGTTCAGAAGAAAAAGGAACTCCCCTCGAGCGGTTCCAATCGAGTGATTCCTGGATTCGTGATTTGCTGCGCGAGAGTTCGCGGCAAAGGCTAACAAAGCTCGCTCGAACAACTCTCGGTCGTTCAGGTCATCCAAGCGATTGATCTGTTCGGTCTTGGTAGTACTCGCGTTTCTGCTATTAATTCGTTCTTCTTCGCAGTCTTTTCCTGATGGCATTTTTTCACACAAATGTTAACTCGTTTATTTAATAATGACGTTTTTAAAGCTTCAGTAAAATGTAGAGAAGAGAAAAAGTTTGACCGCACTAAAAATCTTGGAAAGTGAGTGATATCAAAATGGTCGATTATGAGAAATCGATCGCGACGTTCGTATCGGTCACTGGCTGCGACGAGAGCCTGTCCGGTAGAATCTTGAAGGTACTCATTCATGTTTAATTGCGTTCGT
>Ga0302126_10001420_pt1 | contig 14231 bp, 10 predicted proteins | sample CB4_20m_MG_FD_203108 | JGI IMG/M metagenome (GOLD analysis project Ga0302126, IMG submission 203108) | Marine microbial communities from Western Arctic Ocean, Canada - CB4_20m | ecosystem: Environmental > Aquatic > Marine > Oceanic | place: Canada: Western Arctic Ocean | collected 2017-09-24 | reverse complement strand
TGATTTACCCTGCAGTACATTATACAATGGGAGGGCTATGGGTAGATTACAACCTGCAAACCACCGTTGAGGGATTGTACGCAACAGGGGAGGCAAACTTCTCTGACCATGGTGCCAACAGGCTTGGCGCCTCTGCACTCATGCAAGGACTCGCAGACGGATATTTTGTATTGCCATACACTATTGGAGACTACCTTTCTAAAGATATTAGAACAGGAAAGATACCCACAGACACCAAAGAGTTTGACCAAGCAGAAAACGAAGTTAAAGACCGCATCAATAAATTGATGTCTGGATCTGGAGAGCGTTCTGTAGATTATTACCATAAAACCCTTGGTAAGATTATGTGGAATAAATGCGGAATGTCTCGTAATGAAAAAGACCTTAAAGAAGCCATTGAAGAAATTTCGGCATTGAGAGAAGATTTTTGGAACAATGTAAAAGTTCCAGGAACAAAAGACACCTTAAACCAAGAACTAGAAAAGGCGGGCCGTGTTGCAGATTTCCTAGAATTAGGAGAGCTTTTTGCTAAAGATGCTCTTGATAGAAGAGAATCTTGTGGAGGTCACTTCAGAGAAGAGAGCGTAGAGCTAGATGGTGCTCAAAAAGGAGAAGCACTAAGAGATGATAAAAACTTCAAGTATGTTTCTGCCTGGGAGTATAAGGGAGCTCCAAAAGAGGCCTTACTTCATAAGGAAGAATTGAACTTTGAGAATATAGAATTGAAAACACGTTCATATAAATAAGATACAGATGAAACTTACACTTAAAATTTGGCGTCAAGAAAATGCAAATGCAAAAGGGGCAATACAAACCTATCCTATTGATGGGATAGAACCAGATATGTCTTTCTTGGAAATGTTAGACGTTTTAAACGAACAACTCATCAATCAAGGAGATATTCCTGTGGTGTTTGATCACGATTGTAGAGAGGGTATCTGTGGGTCTTGTTCTTTGCAAATTAATGGAGAACCTCATGGTCCAGATAGATTGGTAACAACCTGCCAGCTGCATATGCGTAAGTTTAACGATGGTGACACCATAGTTGTTGAGCCTTTTAGGGCCAAAGCATTTCCAGTAGTAAAAGATTTAATGATAGACCGCAGTGCTTTTGATAGAATACAGCATGCAGGAGGGTACATTTCAGTAAATACCTCAGGAAACACCATTGATGCAAATGCAATTCCTGTAAACAAAGAAAATGCTGATGACTCCTTTGCGGCTGCAACTTGTATTGGTTGCGGGGCTTGTGTGGCTGCTTGTAAAAACGCAAGTGCGATGCTATTTACCTCTGCAAAAGTATCTCAGTACGCCTTGTTGCCACAAGGGCAAGTGGAGGCCTCAGAGCGTGTGCTTAGCATGGTAGAACAGATGGATAAAGAAGGGTTTGGTAATTGCACCAACACAGGAGCCTGTGAGATAGAGTGTCCAAAAGGAATATCACTAGAGAACATTGCCCGCATGAACCGCGAATACCTATCTGCAAGTTTAAAAGGATAAGCAAAATATATGTTGCATATACATAAAAAAGCCAAGCAGAAATGCTTGGCTTTTTTATATTGCCCTTGGTGTGGTATCTTTACTATTCGCTTTTTTAATTAAAACACTATGAGTACATCCCTTTTTGACGCTATTAGAAACGCAGATGTTTCTATGGTTACTTCTTTAGTAAAAGAAAATCCTTCATTGGCCCAAGAAAAAGACCAGCGTGGTTCTACTGCGCTGCTGCTAGCTACCTATTATGGGCATATGGATATTGTAAGGGTTATTTTGCAGCACCCTCAAGATATAAACACTCAAGACGCCTCAGGTAATACAGCGCTTATGGGTGTTTGTTTTAAAGGCTACAGTGCCATTGCCAAGTTGCTCATTAAAAGCGGCGCTGATGTAAACATGTCAAATTTTAATGGAGCTACCGCTCTTATTTTTGCAGCTACCTTTAATAAGCCAGAAATTGCAGCACTACTGTTGGCTCATGGCGCAGATAAAAGTGCTGTAGATGACAAAGGAAACACTGCCCTAGAGCATGCTAAAATGCAGTCTAGTGCTGCTGTTCTAGCTCTTTTAGAGGCCTAAGCTCATGAGTTCTCTCAAACTAAGGGTAAGTATAGTACAGTCTAACCTGCACTGGGAAAACCCACAGGCAAATAGAGCTCATTTTTCTAAAATACTCAGCCCACTGGCAAACACCACAGATTTAATTGTGTTGCCAGAGATGTTTACCACAGGGTTTTCTATGAATGCGCAGGAGCTTTCAGAAACTCAAAATGGGCCTACTGTAAAATGGCTTATTACAACATCTAAACTTCTTTCTAGTGCCATTGTAGGAACTATCATTATAAAAGATGGGGATGATTTTTACAACAGGTTACTTTTTGTAACCCCACTTGGAGAGATACACACCTATGATAAAAAACACACCTTTACCTTGGCCGGTGAGCATCATGTTTTCACATCTGGAGCTGCGCGTGTTTTTATTGAATATTTAGGGTTTAAAATTTGCCCATTGATATGTTATGATTTACGTTTTCCTGTTTGGGCCCGTAATAATGTAGGGTATGATGTGGTTTTGTACACCGCCAATTGGCCACAAAAGCGTATTGCTGCTTGGGATGTTTTGTTGCAGGCGAGGGCTATTGAAAACATGAGCTATTGTATAGGTGTAAACAGAATTGGCCAAGATGGAAATGGACACAAGTACCCGGGGCACTCTGCAGTATACGATTGTTTGGGTAAACAACTCTCTACCCAGGAGTATGAAACAGCTTTTATACAAACCATCACCCTAGATAAACAGCATATACAAAGCACTAGAGACGCCTTAGAGTTTCTTAAAGACGCAGATGATTTTACTTTAAGGTAAAGGTTTCACTCCAGCTCCAATTGGCGCGCAGTTCTATTATTGAAGGGTAGTACACCACCTTCTCTGGGGCAAGCTTATCAAGAAAGTTTCCTGGATCCCAAATTTTATTTTTGTTTTGATCCATAATAAGGCGAATAAAGTACTTGCCAGGGTTAATGTGCTCAAAAAATACAGGGGCATTTGCCTCTAGGTAGGCTTGTTTCACCACCTTAAATTTTTCATCAATAAGTTCTATAAGTAATGGAAACTCATCTGCATTATCAAGAGTAAGATTTAGAGACGCAAAATCTGTAATGGGTTTTACTTGTTGCCTATACACAATAGAGTCATTGGTGTTTGATAGGTAATCTGTCAAAGCGCCATTGCGCAGGGTGATGCTATAGAGCTGTTCTTCTTGTTTGTCAAAAACAATCTGGGCAGCATTTTCTTTGGTATTTATTTGCGCCACAAAATCTATGGCTAGGGAGTCTTTAGTAACTACAGAAATTTTCTCTGAGTTAATAGCAACTAGTGGTGTATTTGCTTTTAGCTTTAGGGTATCTCCTAGAGATATCAACCTGTCGTTTATGGCCGTAAGGCGCAAAGAGTCTGAGTATAGTTCTCTAAAACGCACCGTGGTAGTATCAATCTGTAGTTTGTTTTTTGTAACAAATACCAGAGAATCTTTGGTAACCTTTGGTTTAAACCAAAAGTTTAGGGTGTCTCTACCAGGCTGTTTTAAGACTTGGTATTGAAAATCATCCTCCATTTGCGTGAGTAAAGTAATCTGATAGTCTTCTGACTTTCCTTGATACCCAAAAGAGATTCTATTGCTGCTCTCTAGCTTTGGGCGTGTTGGTTTAAAATCTAGCACTTCTTTAAACAGTCTTAACTCAAAGAGGCTGTCTGTAGGGATGGTAATAAGGTCTTTATAAAAGCCTATTTTATCTGTCTTAGGCTGGAAGGTATAGTTTCTAGTTTGCTCCTTTAGGGCGATGAGTTGGTAGGTGCCCTGCTTGAGATTGCTTAATTCAAAATTGTTTGTTTCATCAAGGGTCGTGGTAATGTAGGTGGGTTTCTCTAGAAACACTAGGGAGTCTTTGTAAGACTGGTCTACTTGATATAAAGCAACAGTTGTTGGAAAATCTGTTTTAGGAAGCAGGGCATCAACAGCAGTTCCTTTTAAAGTTAGGCTATCAATATAACTCCCTGTAGAAAACACATACTTATAATTTGGAAATAGATTTCCTTCATTATTGTCTAAAATACTATTTCCGAAGTTAAAACTATAGGTTGTGTTGTCTTTAAGGGTGTCTAGAATTTTTATTTTCAACACCTTAGAAACGCTCAAGGGTGTTATTACTGGCGGGTATTTTAGTGGTGGAGAAATAATAAGCTCCTTGGAAATGTCCTTGAGTTTTATAAACTCATCAAAGGTGATACGAATTTCATTGTTTTTGAAATTGATCGTAAAATTCTCTGGAGCACTACGCAAAATAACTGGCGCAATAGTATCACGAAGCCCGCCACTGGGTCTTCCTTTTTTTGCGCAATCTGTAAAAGAAAGTAAAAAAAGAAATACAATGGGGATGTATAAAAGGCGATACGTATTTGAGTGGTGTTGCTGTTGCATAGTACCCAACAAAAATAGGAAAAGTTTTATTGTAACGCTCTCTAAAAAATAGAGAACTCTATCACAGAGAAATTGCCATGGTGGCAATACTAATTTTTACATTTTCTGCTTGTTGTAATAGCACAGCACAACTCTCTAAAGTAGCTCCAGTGGTAACAATGTCATCAACAAGTAAAATGTGTCTAAGAGCTTTTTTAGACCTTTATAGCTATAGGGGAGCTTACAGGGAGAATATCCAATTTATATAGCATATACGATACTTAATAGGGCTTCAATAATTATATAACTACTCATAACTATAAACAACTTTATATAATAACATACAATACTCGTGGACTTAATTCGGACTAACTATTAAAAAATCCTTATATTTACATCACAACCAATACCCCATTTATGGCAATTACATTTTATACACAGTCAAGAAAACAAATAGCACCCATTTATATCAGATACAGAGAGTTTAAAGCAGATGCTAAAGCAAGGACTTCTATTTATATCGATAAAGATAGGCTTAAGGGTTCTAAGGTACTTAAGTATAAAATCAATGCTAAAGATACACAGGCAGATAAGTTAGCTATACAAGAAAAAAACAAAGCGTTAGATAAAATACAAGACGACTTAAATGCCCTAGAGCAACATATAAGAGCTCAGGTGACACCTAGCAAAATCGTTGACTCAAAGTGGCTAAAACAAGCCTTAAACCCTGTTATTGAGGCTCTAAATGATAGCTTATTAGGTTATTACAATCTACTACTAGAGAGCAGTGTGCATCTAACAAAAAATAGTATTAATGCTTATAGAGGTAATGCTAATTTTATGCTGAGGTATCAAGATTATTTAGGGACTGAAATAAAGGTTTCAGACGTAGATGGTATCTTCAAAGAGAGCTTTATTAAATGGGGTATAAGCCAAGGATATCCTATGGGTACTGTCAAAGACAACTTAGGTAGATTAAAGGCAGTATGTAACTATGCAGAGAGCCGTGGAGTAGTTATATCCAATCAGGTTAAAAACTTGACCAAGGGAGTAAAAAAGCATACTACAGAGAATGTATATCTAAACTTAGAAGACCTCAGCAAAATATCAGCATTAAAGGGACTAGAAAAGGATATAGATGTAGCTAGGGATTGGTTAATTATTAGTTGCTATATAGGGCAAAGGTCAGTTTCACTGCTTAAGCTAACTAAGAAGGATATAGACATATCTACTCAGTCTATTACTATCCAACAGGTTAAGACTAAGGCTTATGTTACTATACCAATATTACCACAGGTTAAGTCTATACTAGACAAGTACAACGGAGACTTCCCACCTAGGCTTAGAGAGGCAGACCACTATAACTATGACCACTACAATAGGAATATTAAAGAGGTATGTAGACTAGCAGGTATTGATGAGGTATGTAAAGGCAGAGTTAATAAACACAAGGGTAGCAAGTCTAAGGTAGTAAAGGCTCCTAAGTGGGAGCTAGTTACTTCTCACATAGGCAGAAGGTCTTTTGCTACTAATTTTTATGGCAAAATGAATCTACAGAGTATAATGAGTGTAACAGGTCATAAGACAGAGAGCAGCTTCTTAACTTATATAAATAAGTCTAGAGTAGTAGACGTAGACGCTCTGAGAAAGGAGTTTTTAGAAGCTTTAAAATAGAAAACCCCAAACAAGTTAATGTAAGGGGCTTCTTGTATTGTTTTAAATAGCAGGGAATCACCACTCATCTTCAGAGCTATCTGAACTCTCTTGAGCTATACCTAGCTTAATTCCTTCAGCTAACTTATTCACTGCGTCAACTATTTTAATAGCTATTTTCATACTAGACTTTTTAACGCTCCCGTCCGCCTTGTGGATTTTGTCGTAGGTGCAATATGATAAAGTATCTTGTATAGTATCACGATACCTAACCTCTAAATTAACTAGCTTAATCTGTATCCTATCTTGTTTAAATTTAAACTCTATTGAGTGGTAAGCAGTTCCTGCTCCTTCGAACATATTAGACACCCCCTCTATTCTAATGTACTTACCTTCTATCTGTGACTTAATTACTTCACTAGGCGTATTGTATGCTTTATTAATATAGTTTATGACTTTGTTATAGTTTTCTTGAGGTGTTCCTAACTCATCTACTACTATATATTGACCTCTAAGCTCTCCTCCTGATTCGGTAGGTATAGTAAAGGTGTCATTTTGTGCATTCACTATTGAAGCTAGTGCTATTGTTATTACTGCTATTGTCTTTCTCATAAATTATTTTATTATTTCGTTATTACAAATCTACATCTTATTATTTATTTAGTTTTTAGAAGCTTTAAAATAGTGTGTTTGTTCACTAATTCTTTTTGTAATTATATCGTCTATAGTTATGCTACAGGTAGCCTCAATTGTAGACTTGCTATCTTCTTTCTGTGACTTCTTGACCCTTTCAAAAGACACCTTATCTATATTATTTAAGAGATACTCAATAAATAACCTAACCTCATCTTTAGACTTCTCTGCCTCGCTCTGTGTTAATTATATTACTTATTTACTCTTTGCTTAATTGATGTAATAATTATACCCTCAGTTCTTACACCTTTTACTTGCCTTCTCTTAGGCTTCATATCGTATATTTCTGCTAGGTGCTTTATACTAGCTTTAGCGCATATATTCTGTTGGTTGTATATTTTCTGAATCCTATCCTTTATTACCTTACTTGAGTACCATCGCCCTGCTTTAAGACCTATTGTATTTAATAGCTTCAGCTCTCTGTTGTGTTTTGTCTTAGGGTCTGTAAAGTTTATTTCATCTATTATACGATGCTTCTTGTATCCTAAAGCCTTTATCCTGTCTACTCCTAGCTTATTGGCTTCACTTACGAAGTCACAAACTTGTGTATATTCCTTTACCACTTCTAGAGCCTCTAACTCAGTCTTAGCCTCTGTGTACTTCTTACAAAAAGCCTTGAGCGTCTTCTCTACAGAAACCTTATTGTTGCCTTTACCACTTGGCACTAGGTATAGTAGCTCATCTATTACTACTTCGCTCTCTATGTACTCTGTTACTATTGAGTTATTAATGTGCTTACCTAAAAAGTCTTTAGTATTAGACTTTATGTATAAGGGGTTGCCTTTAGCTTCAAAGTTATTTAAGTCGCTGAGGTGTGCGTTCTCGTTAGAGCTTATGGTATTTGTGTTAGCATCATATATCACATAGTTAGACGTTAATACCATAGATAGCAACCAATCTCTCACATTGTCTTCAGAGTTATTATAAATCTTCACTATATTCTTACCTGTAGCTATATGCTTCCTTACACCTTCCTCAAAATCTTCAGCGTCTTGAAAATATTGATTAGACGGGTCTACAATTAGTGTACATTCATTCTTATACTTGGTGTCTCTAATCCTGCCTATAATTTGAGGGAGTGTAGTGTATATATCTATAGCTGTATGCTCTCTTTCAGCGTCCACCACTACATAGGTTTTGCCTTCTACGTCATTTATATCACAGCCTTCAAATGCAGTACTAGTATAGAAGCTAATACCTCTCAGTGTGTCATCTACAGAACCTATCGCTAAGCCTTCTTTAGCTAGTGTCTTAGTGTTGTAATCGTTATTACTACAAACTACTCTTATATCGCTTGTTTTGATATTAAACCTCTTTAGTCCTTTAAACATTTGAACTATTAACTTTACACTATTAACAAATACGTGAGCATTGCCTTCTGTCTTGTTAGTATGGTGGTTGTTTAGTATAGTGGTTATTGTGTCATTAAGGCTGTTATTGTCTCCAATCTCTACACGCTTAACCTTTACCTCCTCTAAATTAGACCATTGTAGTCTACACTTCTTAATGCTTTTAGTCTCTGTTAGCTTGTACTTATCCAATACAGGGGTAGCCGTACCAAATACATAAGAGCCGTACTCTTTATAGTTGTTTAGTACTGTATTTACTGCCTTGTACCTGTAGCCTGCACTCTGTAGTAGAGTATGTGATTCGTCTATAAATACTTTCCACTCACATATATCTCTATTCGCTTTTAGTATATCAGTAACTAGACCTAAAGAGTCGTATGTTACCATAATTTTACTACCTGTATAGCTATATATATCCTCTTCTCTATGCCCTTTGCTATGTACAAAGAGAGCGTCAATCCCGTTATTACTACAAAAGACCTCTTTATTAAGTAGTAAGTTAACGTAAGGTACTGCTATAACATACTTTACATTGTTAGTTAGGGCTAGTGTAGTCATACCGCTTCCTGTAGTAATCTTATTGAACATTACATTATCAGGTAAGTCTGTCATAAACTCTCCTATATAGCTACTGCCCTCAGGTACATCTATTACTAGCTCGTTATCTACTTGAGATACCTTGACTTCTCTTTTAAAGCTTTTGTCTGTAAGGTTATACTTTATTTGGGTATCTACATTATTATCTAAAGTGGTTGTTTTTTCCGTCTCGCTCCTATATAAAGAGTTGTCACAGACTAAATTTTCCACCACATCTACCCTCTCAGTTACTTCTAGTACAGTCTCTATATCATTAGTATTCTGACTCCCTAAGTAAGCGTTAATCTCGTCATTTGTAAGCCGTGGCTTATCTTCTGTTATTGTATTCATAGTTAAATTATTTATTGCTAGTCATTTGAAATCATTTGGTTTATTTTACTTTTCACTAACTATATATTTGTCATTGTATTAGTGTTTATAGTAGCTGTCGGGCTTTTACACTTCATTTGATTAATTCAATAATTGATTATTACCTCTTTATTAAGCCGTTTATTACCTCCTCTTTATTAAATAACACTCTTCTGCCATAACCATAGGTGTGAATATACCCTTTACGCATATAGCCATCGATAGTACCTATACTACATCTTAATAGTTCGGCTACTTCCTTCTTAGTTATAAATATGTGGTTATCCGTGTTACTCATTGAAGTAAACATAGGAAAGAGGTGCACTAAAGCAACTACGATTTATCTTGAGTATTCAACAAAGTATTCAACATTTATTCAAATGAGTTGTGTGATAGATATAGCTTACCCTTGCTGATGTTTAAGAGATGTTTTTTCAAATAAATCAATTGATTTGGAAATTCGGCAAAATAGTGGGCACTGTATATATAGACTATATAGGGTGACCGCAAAAAGAACGAACAATATAATTCCTCCTTTTTACAGATTATTCAAGATAATTCAAGATGGACATCCCTTAGCTAAAATATCTATTACTATATTTGAGTAAACGAAGTCTATTCAATGCTAAAAAAATCACTTGCCGAAACTCATCCTGAAGTTGCTAAAGAATGGCATCCTTCTAAGAATGGTGAATTAACTCCAAATGATTTTACAGGAGGTAGTCACAAAAAAGTATGGTGGAAGTGTCCTAAAGGCGATGACCACGAGTGGGAAACTAGTTTAACTAATAGAACAAGACTCGGAAGAAATTGCACTATTTGCAGTAATCAAAAAATTGTCAAATCTAATTGTCTAGCCACAACTAATCCAAAACTTGCGAGTCAATGGCATCCAACTTTAAACGGCAATCTAACTCCTAGCAGTTATCCTTCAGGTAGTGGGAAAAAAGTATGGTGGAAGTGTCCTAAAGGCGATGACCACGAGTGGGAAAGTAGAATTAATCATATAACAAATGGCAGTGGTTGTCCAATTTGTTCAGGACGTAAAGTAGTTGAATCAAATTGTATAGCAACAACTCACACTGAATTAGCTAAAGAATGGCACCCAACTTTAAATGGCGATTTAACCCCAAAAGATGTTGTCAGTGGTACAGCAAAAAAAGTTTGGTGGAAATGTGACAAAGGAGACGACCACGAATGGAAGGCATCTATTAATCAAAGAGCGAGCGGCAGTGTTTGTCCGATTTGCTCAAACCGTAAAACAGTTGAATCTAATTCCTTAGCAATAACACATCCATTATTAGCTAAAGAATGGCATCCTACATTGAATGGGAATTTAACACCTTTTGATGTGATGTCAGGTAGCCACAAAAAAGTTTGGTGGAAGTGTGACAAGGGAGACGACCACGAGTGGAAAACATCCTGTGTATCAAGGAAAATTGGAGGTGGTTGCTCAATTTGCTCATCACACAAAACAGTTGAATCTAATTCCTTAGCAATAACACATCCATTATTAGCTAAAGAATGGCATCCTACATTGAATGGGAATTTAACACCTTTTGAATTTCAATCAGGAAGTCACAAAAAAGTTTGGTGGAAGTGTTACAAGGGAGACGACCACGAATGGAAGGCATCTATTTATTCAAGAGCAGATGGTAAGGGCTGCTCTATTTGTTGGGGGCGTACAGTAGTTAAATCTAATTGTATAGCAACAACTCACCCTAAATTAGCAAAACAATGGCATCCAACAAAGAATGGAAATTTAACCCCAAATGATGTTACAGGAGGTAGCCACAAAAAAGTATGGTGGAAGTGTGACAAGGGAGACGACCACGAGTGGAAAACAACTATGTCAGACAGGTCTAATGGAAGAGATTGTCCTTTCTGTACTTTAACCCCTCAATCTAAACAAGAGCTCACCATAACCTTCGAGTTAATGAAACTATTTAAAAACATTAACCCTAAAGGACTAAAAACAAAGTTAGACGGCAGATTAAGAGCTATAGATATATTTATACCTAAACTTAATTTATGTATTGAATTTGATGGAGCATATTGGCATAAAGAAAAACGAGACATAGATAAGATTAAATCTGAAATGCTATTTGAAGAAGGATTTAAATTAATTAGAGTTAGAGAAGAACCACTCAAAAAGATATACGATACAGATGTTACTAGTAAGAAACCATACAACGGCAAACAAGTTACTAACAACATCCTATCGATGATTATGTCTATATTTGAGTTAGATGCTAAATTGGTGTCTAAAATAAAAGAGTATCAATCCAAAGACGGTTTAAAAAACGAAAAAGGACTTGAAAAATACATTGATAAAATACTAACTGAAAAAGCAGAAAAGAAATGAATTCATACAATTGTAAATTTTTAATAATTCTATTTATTTTCATCGGTTCAATTAATGCTCAATCTTACGATGATGCTAGTGAGGCATCAAAACTTTGTCTTTTAGTACAAGGAAGTATTGGTAATAATTTTACGAATGATAGAGATGCAGATATCTCATTAGAAAAAATTCTATCTGTAATTGGAGCATCTAAACGATTCATACTACAACCTTGTAGTGATATAAACAATGCTGTAGCTACATCCTATAAAGGTCTAAGATATATCTTATATGATAAAAGTTTTATGAGCACCTTAGCAAATAATTCAACAGCTTGGTCTCAACTATTTATACTAGCTCACGAAGTAGGTCACCACATCAATGGACATTCAATTGATATTCTTTTAGCTGCAGCTAATGTTGTTGAACCAAAAACATTAGCTGCTAAAAGACAACAAGAATTAGAAAGTGATGAGTTTGCAGGTTTTATATTAGCAAAATTAGGTGCAACTCTAGAGCAAACTTCAGAAGCGATAAATTTATTAGTATCAAATAAAGATGATACTTATTCTACACACCCAACTAAAGCAAAAAGACTAAATGCAATTAAAATTGGATTTAATAAAGCATTAAGTAAAGAGCAAGTTAGTTATGAAGAAAAATCAAACTTAAACACTGCTGAAGAATATTTTTACAGAGGCTATGACAAGTCCTATAAAGGAGACTATAATGGAGCGATAGCTGACTACACTAAAGCTATAGAAATTAATCCTAATTTTGCCGACGCTTATTACAACAGAGGTAGTTCAAAAAATGATTTAAAAGACTACAATGGAGCAATAGCAGACTTTACTAAAGCTATAGAGATTAATCCTAATGATGCTTTTGCTTATTACAACAGAGGTAGTTCAAAAGATAAATTAAAAGACTACTACGGAGCAATAGCAGACTATACCAAAGCCATAGAGATTAATCCTAATGATGCTTATACTTATAACAACAGAGGTATTTCAAAATCAGATTTAAAAGACTACTACGGAGCAATAGCAGACTATACCAAAGCCATAGAGATTAATCCTAATTATGTTAAAGCTTATTACAACAGAGGTATTTCAAAATATAAATTAAAAGACTACTACGGAGCAATAGCAGACTATACCAAAGCCATAGAGATTAATCCTAATTATGCTGATGCTTATAAAAACAGAAGTATTACAAAATATTATTTGGGAGACAAAAATGGTGCTTGTCAAGATGCTCGTAAAACACAAGATTTAGGTGCTGATGCAACACGAATAATTAATATTGTTTGTAAATAATCATATAACCCTTACAAAACGAAAAAGGATTAGAAAAATACATTGATAAAATACTAACTGAAAAAGCATCTAAGAGATTTTATAAATCTGTCCAATAATTTAAATTAAGAGAACGAGGTCAACCTAACTTTACCAACTGTACTCCTTAAAACTCCCTATAACCCTTACTATTTAGTAGGGGTTTTACTATGTACCAAAGTTGTACCAAACAGCTTTATCCTTTTTATTATATTTGTTGTAAACATTAAACAATTTACATTATGAAAAGACTACTCTTAGTACTAGTTATGTTGGCTTTTAACTTTGCTAACGCACAAAAAATTAAAAAAACAGATAGCTTTGATATCAGAATAACGTCAAAAGAACTTAAGAAAACGCATAAAAATAAATTTGTTGTAACAAACGAGCTAACTTTGAAAGATGGGTCTAAAATAAAAATTGGAGATACATTTCAATTAGGAGAATCGTCACGAAAATCGTCAGATACATACGCGTCAATAACAATGGGCAGACTTACAGTAGGTGCAGCATTGGCAGGTGGAGTAACCTACGCAAGCGCAACAATGATAGAAGCAGACTACATCCTTAAAGATATAAAAGTTACTAATTATTACGGCTTAGTTAGAGCCACCTTTTTTTTAAAACATAGCTCTAGTACCTCAGCAATATCTTACATAACAGCAACAGACGCATCACTTGATAACGGAGAACTAATTAATCCAAATGCACCATTGACAAGAGAAGAAGCAATAGCTAAATTAAAAGAAGCAAAAGATTTGATGGATTTAGGGATGATGTCACAAGAGGAATTTGAAACTTTAAGGAAAGAGCTAACCCCAATAATAATGAATAAATAATAAGATTTTAATAACTCCCAATAGTGTGAAGCCCTTGCAGAGATGCAGGGGTTTTTCTTTACCTTCTAATTAAGGAAGCTATAATCTCTTCTTTTTTAAAAAGAACCTTTCTACTGAATCCGTAGGAGTGGATATAACCATTCTTCATATAATTATCTACAGTACCTATACTGCAACGCAATAGCATAGCTACTTCAGGCTTAGTTATTAAAGAATGTTGTTCTAGGTTACTCATTGATGCAAACATAGAAGAGAGGTGCACTAAAGCAACTACGATTTATAGTGAGTATTCAACAAAGTATTCAACATTTATAATTTTAATCTTGGTTTTAGTTTAAATTAGGGTTAAGGTGCAATCTTGAATACACTAAATTATCTCTAAATAAGAGAAAAGTGAAGGACTTAAATAATTCTACAGGGGCTTATTGTGGACTAAATATTAGAATTGTAGTTAGCAAATGCTTGATATAGTTGTAGTTATACTTTTATAATCAACAAGTAAAATGTGTTTGTTTTTTATCTTTGCTGAGTTTATAAGGGTAAATACTTGTTTGTCTTGGATTCTTTTACCCCTTGTTTTAAATACTTGTGCCTCTGTTTTTGAGACCTTTACCAGC